>ERZ808245.164-NODE-164-length-39300-cov-6.787489_pt1 | contig 39300 bp, 21 predicted proteins | sample MGYA00521243_ERZ808245 | MGnify/ENA primary metagenome ERZ808245 (study PRJEB31516, sample SAMN03275576) | gut metagenome | biome: mammalia-associated habitat; material: feces | host: Papio cynocephalus | place: Kenya | collected 2012-07-07 ... | reverse complement strand
TTGCCTTCGAGGCTTCCGTCAGGTCCGTCGTTGAAGACAAAGCAGAGTTGCGTAACCTCGATATCGTCTGCCACACCATAGTAGGTATGGATATTGGGAGTGATGCGCAGTTCCCAGTTGCCATCAGCATTCTTGGTCATGCGGTATTTCTCCAGTCCGTCACGCCATGTGCCACACTTCTGCCACGAGGTGCCATTGTAGGTTACACCCGTATGGGCATAGCACTGCTTGGCGTTGAGCATACCCTTGTTGCCCTCGCGCGGGTTGAAGATAACGGTTACCTCACCACGGTAGTTCTTCTGTATGAAGGTAGGGACAGTGGTAACGGTGGCATACGCACTCGACAACCATACACCCAGCACGCTCACCGCGCACCATATCATCATTCTCATCTTTGCTCTATGGAAACACATTATATACATATACCTTAAATATCTTAATTCTTGTGTCACAAAAAGAGTGCCACGTCATTACATTCCCGCGCCTGACAGCCTGCCTTACGTGTTACTTTTTCTACGCAAACGGTTGCGCCCTGTACACAAAACACCACCGACCAACCGTCATAGTCCACATGATACACTCGTTCCCCGTCATCCTGATAAGCAGGACGGGGGTCTTGCGACAATATCTCTTCTATTGCCTCCCACGGACATCCCGCTTGCTTGGCAGCCGACAGCATATCCTCTGTCACGTGCACTTCCAGACGGTAGTCTTTCGTCCCCTCGGCAAACCCGTTACGTGCCGCAGGGTGACAGTCTGTGAAACTCAGATATGGCTTTATATCATATATAGGCGTGCCGTCTAATAGGTCTGCCCCGGACACTACCAGCACCTGCCCTTCGGCTGCCGTCTCCTCCACCCGCAGCAATCGCACACTGGTCAATCCGATGGGGTTAGGGCGAAACGGGGAACGGGTGGCAAACACCCCCATACGCCTGTTGCCTCCCAAACGCGGAGGGCGCACCGTGGGATGCCATGCTTTCTCCGCAGCCACCTTGTCAAATCCCCATAGCAACCACAGATGGCTGTACGTCTCTATCCCGCGCAGTGCCTCACGCACACGATAAGCGGGCGCAAACACGATGCGCGTCTCTATGACAGACTCCTCCCGACTCTGCCTCGGGATGCCGAACTTCTGCGAAAAACCGTTGCGCGCGTATGCTATCACTTGCAGTTCCATACGTTATCATCTGTAGTTCCGTGCAAATAGGTGTATATCAACCATTCAGCGTGCAAAATTACTACAAAAACATGACTTTTTCAAATCATACCAAGCAAAAAAGCAAAAAAAGCGCACCCATATTTGGTAGGTTCAAAAAAAAGCAGTACCTTTGCACCCGCTTTCCGCCAGTGGACCCCATGAGGGTATGGGAATGGAAGGCACAAGGTACCTTAGCTCAGGTGGTAGAGCAATGGACTGAAAATCCATGTGTCCTTGGTTCAACTCCAAGAGGTACCACAAAAGAAGAAAGAAGGTTGTCTAACGGATTTAGACAACTTTCTTTTTTATGCTACACTTTGTGTTTACTGTGGGAAAGCCGTCCAGCCCTGTGCGCGCAGGGTGATTTCCTCTCCGTTACGCCCTATGAGGTTGGTGCCGAACTCGGGCTTGGTGATATGCCCGATGATATAGACGTCTTCTATGGGTATCAGTTTCTCGTAGTCATTGATATCACAAGTGAATAGCAACTCATAATCCTCTCCTCCGTTCAGGGCACAAGTCACGATATTGAGGTTCATCTCTTCTGCCAATGCAGCGGCTTGATAGTCTATCGGCAACTTATCCTCATACACCGCGCACCCCACACCCGACTGGCTGCATATATGCAGCAGTTCGCTGCTCAACCCGTCCGAGATATCCATCATCGCCGTCGGCTTGATGTGTGCTTTGCGCAGTGCCTCTATGATATCGCGTCGCGCTTCCGGTTTAAGTTGGCGTTCCAACAGATACTCACGTCCCTCAAAGGCAGGCGTAGCCTTCTCGTTGGCTGCCAGCACCTGACGCTCACGTTCCAATAATTGCAGCCCCATATATGCCGTACCCAAGTTGCCGGTCACGCAAATCAAATCATTCAGTTTGGCACCGTTGCGATACACGATATCCTGCGCATTTGCCATACCCAGGCACGTGACGGAGATAGTCAGTCCCGTCATGGAGGCACACGTATCGCCCCCCACCAAGTCCACCTTGTATCGCTCGCACGCCAGACGTATACCGGCATACAACTGCTCCATATCTTCCACCGAAAAACGCTTGCTGACACCCAGCGACACCGTGATTTGAGTGGGCGTAGCGTTCATGGCATAGATATCGGAGAAATTCACTACCGCCGCCTTATACCCCAAGTGCTTCAGCGGCACATACTCCAAGTTGAAGTGAATCCCCTCCAACAGCATATCCGATGTCACCAATACCCTTTTGCTACCGAAATTCAATACTGCAGCATCATCTCCGATGCCCTTTTGTGTACTCGGTTGCACCGGCTTTATATCCTCTGTCAGGTGCTTTATCAACCCAAACTCACCCAACGCCGAAATCTCTGTTCTTGCCATATTCTGTCTTACTCAATCTTAAATTTGTCACGATTTTATGCATGCTGTCGTCCTATCCCTCCCTACAGACCATACTTGGCGATAATTATTCAATGGGCATAGATGCCAAATCGAACAACATCGGTATCGTATCTTCAGCATCCTGGGATAGCTGTGATACCATAGGAACAAAACCATTTTTAGAATAGAAACATACAGTGCGCTCGTTGTTCATGGCATCAACCGTCAAGTAGCGACATCCGAACTGGCGCAATGCTGCATATTGATATTTCAACCCACTCACTATCAATTTCCCCAAATGCTCCTCACAATGATTGCCACTTTGAAAATCCTTGTCCACTGCCAAACGTCCAATCTTCATTGATGGGAAACTGGTATAACGATAATCCACTTTCTTTTTCAGCCTATCGCGCATACTACGACGAATAGGGTCTATCTTTGTATCTATGCGGTCTGTTAAGATGCAGTAATAAGCCAATATACGCGTCCCATAGAGTAGGACGTACGTAACATTCATACGCTTGTCCAAGTCGCTCAAAGCATTTTCTCGTAAAAAGCCATTCAACTCCTCTACTCCACAATCAAAAGCAGACACATCTATAGTATCATCCAATTTCCTTAGGATGATATCTGCACACTTTATGGGATATTCTTCACTCATTGAGCCATTTGCTGCATCATCTGATAAGCAGACTTGCATACCGCCAACTCCTGTTGGGAAACGGTCTTTACAGGCTCATGTGCTCTCCGAAGGAAGAGTTCCGCGTCTTTACCCGTTAGTGTAGGTGTTATTGCTATTGGCTTTGCCATAATTATAAAACTTGCTGCAAAGGTATAAAATTTTTCCGAGTATGCCAAATCATTCAGCACCAATTTCAAGCCTTGCTAGCGATAAAAGGATCTGTGTAAAAGGATTTGTATCTATCAGGTATCGCATCAAGGCAAAAGAGTTGAATCGTTGATGATAACCGTACCCTGTGAACGCAAGCATGCTTCCCAAAACTTGCTTATTCTTCTGGGTTTCTCTGCTGAGGTGGTCTGCTGAGTTGTCGTCTTGTTCTCGTTCATAATACTTGTCCTTTCTGCTATTATCTAACTATCATGGAGATGACCTAAATGGCTGGTGACAAAGTTCGTGCCAAAACCGGAATGTCTCACCTTTATCACTAAATCCGACTGCAAAGATAATACATAAAACGGCTTTTTGCAACGATTCCAATCAATAAAATGCAAGAAAAGTCATGGATTGCAATCCATATACAGCGCACTTACAGCAGCCCTGTCATATACAGCGGAATATACGTAATGCCCCGCTATCCGCAGCAACATCTGTGCCACAATGTTCTCCATAATCATACCAAGAACGCCATCTATCACCATCTATCCCGTTTACAATCAAGCAGTTGCGCGTATATCTTCCGTCTCATAATCCTGCCATTTCACATTTTCAAGCGATTTTGCATACAAAAATTTCACATTTTCAACGGCTTTTCAATGCCAAAATTTCACATTTTCAATCGCTAATACGCCGCAAAGGTACGACAAATATCTTGTTTTCACAAGACACGCAAAACAGAAATCCAATTTTATTTGCTTGTATAAGAAAAATGTCGTATCTTTGCCCTCGTTAAGAATTGCGATGACTGATATACGATATATAGACCAACTGACAAACCAAATACTCAATGGCACAAGAAACTTTTCTCAATTTAATCAACCAGAGCATGCAGGAGTCTGCTCGGCTGGTCCGCTCCTCGTTGGGGCGCTCCTCGTATGTAATTTCACGCGAGAAAGCCTTGCAACAGGTTCACATGTTGGAGGTTGCCAAACAACGCCACCAAACTGGCAAATAGACGAAGAACAAGAGCGCGAAGTAGAGCGATGGGCAACAGCCCAGGGTATTTGGATTCCAGAAGCAGAAATGTGGCTGAATACCAACTATGGACTGGTGCTCGCACAAGGTGCAGAAGCCAAAGTATATGGTCGCACGGGAGATACCCATGTCATCAAACTACGCACATCCATCTATGCCACGCTTGAACGAGCATTAGAGGCTATAGCCCTACACAATTACCTTTTTCCTGAGACTATTATGCGTGTGGTTGGGTTTACACGTGATACGGACGGTTTGTTTCGTGTCATCCTTACACAACCATATATCCGTTGTGCACGACTTGCCACCAAGATAGAGATAGATACCATGGTTGCCATGAAAGGGTTCTGCGACAACAATGATACCACAGGTGTCAATTATATCTCCGACCGTCTCTGCCTCGAAGATATGCATCCTGCCAATGTTTTTGTAGAAGAACGTAATGGGCAACCTATCTGCATTGATTGCATCGTCAAGTTTCGGCGCGGAACACACCCCGATAAACTTCACTAAAAAGACTACAGTATAGGCAACCCCTATTCCTGTGGTTCTCACTGATGATAACCAACGCCGCAGCGTGAGTTTGATGCTCATGCTGCGGCGTTCATGCACCGGCTGTGGTTTTGCGGGATGCGGGATTATTGCACCATTATCTTCTGCACTTCGTGTTCGCCACGAATGACATAGATGCCTGCGGAGAGGTGAGTGACATCTACCGAAGTCTCCACATGCCCGTCGAAGACGAGGGCACCATCCGAAGCATAGACGCGTACCCGTTGCGGTGTACGGACAGCCACACAGATACCCTCTGCCGTAGTGGTGACGAACATATCGGCACCCCCCGAAACGGTAGGCGTATGTTTACCATCATCCGTAGTCACATTATTCTTATCATACACAATCTCACCCGTCTGCATATTGATTCGGCGGGCAGGCATTCCGGCTTGGTTATTGGGCACCTGTGCCACCAAGAAAGCCGTAGTGGGCACAATCTTAGATTCTGCCTCCTCATTTCTTCTTATAAATCCCTCTTCCGCCATTAGACCTGAATAGATAAACACTTGACGAGTATCACCAGACGGCAAAGTACACTTGGCAAAAGTATTGTTTCCTGTCAAAATTGCCGTACCAGTCTCCACATCGCTTCCCGCAGCCAACGACAGCACCTGTTCATTAAGATACTTGGAGCCATGCAATGTTTGCGGTCCATGTCCCTCAAATATCAGGAACTTGCCTGACCAATAATCCCAATACTCACGATTTTGAACCTCTTTATTGCCATCTTTATCAACCGTCACATCGCACCCAGTGCAATAAGGGAACAACATCGAGTACACCTCACCTTGCGCCAAAAGCGGTTTGCCTTCTTCGGGAATCGGACGCTCCCATTGAGGGGAATAGACTGCCCCTTCATCTGTTAGGTCGTGCGTCAAGTCCCAGTTGGCAGTATTATGGAGGAGATAATAGTTTGCATCCGACCAGTTATAGCCTTGGAAGTGCTCCAATTTCTGCATCCCGCGCAGAGTATAGTCGCCTCCTTGGTACAGCCCAGCCTTCTTATCTTCTTCTTTTGCCCAATTGATATATTCCGAATAGATAGCATCAAACGGTTTGTCATACCCCAATGCTATCACCACTCCGAAGAACGAAGCGAAATCAGCATTGTTCCTTGCCTGCTCCTGAAGAATAACCTCACGTGATTTTTCATTGCCACTACCATCTTTGGACAGTTTCTCCTCATCATACGTTTCCATAACATAGATATTATCCACATCAAACGGAGCCGCAAAAGTCATCCATATATCGGCTACGGCAGGAGCAATATAGTATAACTTTTCCTCCACCTGATAATCCTCTGTTGCCAAAACGTAATCCTGCACATCATCACCTACCTTGGGATGCACACTCGTATATTCACCTGTCGCAGGATTTTGTACCGGCGCTCCGTAACTTTCGTCCCTGATAGCGGAGAGGATATTATCATCAATCTTACAATACAAGAAATTGGTGATTTGCTCATTGGATTTCACATCCGTAGGTCCGCCGACACTGCGCTCCTCAAAGCCCGAATAGCCTGCTGTGATTTGGGTCATACATGCCTTCCAATAACTGATTATCTTGTCCACTTCAGGCTTCACGTCATAATCATAACCATCCGGTATCCAGAAATAAAGTTGGTTCTTATCGTCGGGCATAACGCTTTGCAAGCCATAGGTTCGCGTGCCGCCAACTTCCTCATAATTGGCATTGGTTGCATAATAGTCTTGCAATTTCTGATTAGGGAAGTTCTTCACCGTTGCCAACTGCGTAGCATCATCTACTATATCAGGATTGGTACCTTCTGTCACCAACGGATATTTGAATTGCCCAAGCGGTTTTCCGTTAGCCCCATCGGTCGGGGCACCACCTCTGGAAGTAACATCCTGACAAGCACGCATAAAGCAATGAGAACCACCGTATATGTACGTCTGCTGCGGGCAACGGAGACAAGACGTGATGCCTGTTTCGTTGCCATTCTCGTCTTTATCCATCAGGTAATACTGACGATAATCCTGCAATACTTCCATCGGGATAACCGTGGCGGTACCGTCATAGAAGTTAACAACGCCACCCTTTGCCTCGTCCGTACCTAAACCGTACGCCATCTGAAAGCCACCCATCTTACCTGAACGATAGGATATGGCAAGAGTCGTCTTATAGTTGGTACTAACAATTGATGCGTTCTGCAGTTCCACTTGTCCGCCACGGAAATTAACCACCGTATGCGTATTGCCAAGGTCTATAGACGGTGCATTATTCACCTGCTTGCGCAGGCTCAGGAAACCATTGGTACGCTCTATTGTATTGGCATCCGTAGCAGAAGGCCATTTGTCATCGAAAGTCAACTCTGTGACAGTGCCCAACGCATTACTATTATCGTACATGTGCACTTGAACCGGAGACGAGATTTGGTAAGCACGCCGATTGACAGGCGACTGATAGAAACACCATAATGGCTCTTCAGCACATTCGTAGCGCGAGTATGTATATTCACGCAGAATGCCTTACCTGTCACAACATCTTTACACTCAAATACCAATACACCTCCCGAGCCCAACACATACCCCTCGTTGAATGACTCTCCATCTTCACGACTGGCGAACGTGTGACCATTCTCCGTCTTGCTACGGCTGTACATCTGGCAATCCTCCAAGTAGATATCCACTATCGCACCTGCAGCACCCCGAAAGAACCAAGCACCCTCATCGTTCTTTGAGAAACCAGTAGAGATGTAGGGGCAGAATCCTGTCATATACACGCGAAGATTATCACCGCTTGCCAATTCGATAGCCGATGGCACTATCTTGGTGCTTGCATTGGCATTGCTTATGACACGCACCAGTTTGTATGCTCCATTCTCCCGTCCATAGACATAACACGGTGTGACCGCATTGCTTCCCCACTGCAATGTAGGCGCAGTAACCATCGAGGAGTTATCATACGTAGAGGTCTCTCCGAAGATATACAGGGAATCAAACAATGCCTGCTCTCCTGCAAAGGCGTGCGTCAGATCCACCTCACGACGCTTGTACTCCTCAAATGTATAGTCGTTTTTGTTCTGCATCTGCACACCTTGCGCCACACCGGTATAAATGCCACTCTTGCCAGGTCGGATGGTGGATAATGCTGCAGACAATTGTACCGTGGCTAAAATGCGATTTTCTGCGACATCGGAAATAGTAATCACACCATTGTCAATAGCCTTGGCGGCATTCCAATGAACAGAGAATGTAATCTCCCCTGTTTTGTTCTTACCCAAGACCTCATAATCATCACTTGTCAATATAAACTCTGAACCATTTGCACTGCTGCCATGCGAGATGGAGAACGCCTCGTTGTCGGACGCAATCTTCATAGTCTCCAGATTGGCAACATACACTACAAGTGGTTGCTCCTTCTTCTCATCCGTGAATGTCAGCGTTGCAGGATTGGCAGTAGCCACCGCCTCTCCCATAATAACGAGGTCGGATATGTATATCGGCTCCGAGTTAGGACTACTGAACGATATACGCACATAGCGAGTGCTGCCCTTCAGACTTTGTTGCATCTCTCCTGTAGGTTCGCCCCCCTCATAGATAGTAGTCCAGTCTTCTGCCTTGCCGGTAGCACTCTCCTCTATCTTCCATTTGCCGGCATCAGAGATAGCAGTATGATTGAAACTCATACGGCTGGGGACATCGGCAAAAGCAAAGGTCACACTCCGCATGGTATTGGGCGTAGTATTGAGCAACTTGACAGTCCTGCTATCCTCCAACCATGAGGCATTGACAACATCGGTCGTAACAAAATAGAAACGGTTGACCTCATCATCCTTCAAGCGGATAGGCAACGACTGCGGGAACACATAGGTAGCAACCGGCAGTGACAAGCGTACCTCATCGTTATCCTTATCCTTAATCACAATTTCAGACTGCTGCTCTGTATCCGCCTCATTGGTGATAGTCACTACCAGAGAACGATACGGTTGCTCTTCCGTGGTAGGCTCCAATACCGCCGGCGACACCGAGAACTGCTCACTCACTGAAGATATAGACATCGGTTGTGTGAGGGATGCATATACTATATTGATTTGCTTGGTAGCCCCTTTAATCTGCGGTATAAATACATTCTTGACATCCGTCTTGATACCATCCAGTGCCGTAATAACGATATTACTCAGCACTCCGTCAGTGCTTGCTGCCGCTGACTGATAGGCAATACGCAGATAGCGCGTGGTCGGTTTCAACGATTGAACAAAAGGTGCGTCATTGTCTATAGCAGCCCATGCATAAGCAGAAGTCCATGTATTACCATCAGCACTTTCCTCTATCTGCCACAAACTATTCCCTGCCACATTGAACTTCAACTCATTAGGTACACCCAAGAAATGCAGTGTCCACTGACACGCTTCTCCCAGCGGAGAGAAATGCACGGAAGAGGTGGCATCTTCATACCGAACAGCACTGCTCGTGAAAGCAGACATAGTGACAGCCCCGTAAATTTCGGAAGAGGTAACGCTAACGGTAACACGACGCGGATCATACGACACGGATGCCTGATTCACGGTCTCTGCTACGGCTTTGTGAGTTTTACCTTCTTCCTGCCGGAATGTAAAGTTGAGGTTATACCCTATAGTGTTGTCGGAAGGTGTGCCGACTTTCGCTATGCGCGACTCATCATCATAGGTAACCACATTACCTATCACATCCTGCTGCATCTGAAGCGTCCATACACCGTCTTGATTGTCGGTAGTAATAGGATTGTAGTTGGTGGTACCGAAGTACAGTTTACTCCAATTCCATTTTATATGTGTATCGTATTTCTTGACCACAATCGTCGCCTGACATTCTTGAGAAGCATTGAACAAATCATTCCCTGCTTGCTGAGCCGTAATTTGGTAAGTACCCTCGCTGTAAAGACCATTTTCTCCGAGTACGGCTACGATGTTCTTATTGTCTATCCGGATAGCAGCACCGTCGGGTAACGTAAACTGCACTTCACTTTTGTTGTTGCTGTCATAGCCGGAGAACAAATCGGCAAACGACAGAGTCTTGTCCACATACATCTCAAATTGCTCTTGGCGGAACGCCAACAGATTGTCCGATTTCTGTCCGTTGCACTCACCTTTCAATGTGCAACCTGCAATATACGGAACCTTTGTTCCCTTGCTGTCAGTGTATGTAGCCGTTATCTCCAAATAACCGGTTTGCGTACCTGTTGCCGTGCGGGAATAACGAATGGCACACTTGCCCGTAGCCTCATCGCAAGTGACAAAGAACTGCGTAGAAGTCTGTTCCGCACCTTGTGCCGTGAGCACACGAGCCGCCCATTGCAGTTTGGAGACGTCATTTATCTTAGCCACACTACCCGTAGCAGTGGGAGTAATCTCTGCTGTAGATACCACACCCAGTTTGTCCGAGGAGAAATCTTCCGGTGCGGTCAGCGAGAAAGAAGGTGTCCAATCTTCGCGAGCCGTGAGGTGAACAATCTGAGAAGAAGTCTCGGCAACGCCTGCCACGGCTACACGGGACAATGTGAGGTCAGCACTATGCTCAGCGCTATGAATATTTTGCGGAGTGAAGACCACATTCACAGTCAGTATTCCCTTGCTATCCATGTGCATGGGAGCCAAGGCGTCTATAGAGAATGGCACATCTGCGGGAAGCACAGGCTCAAAGTCCTCCAATCTGTCGCCCTTCACCGAGAATGCCACGGCTCGTGTTGCCCCATCAGTAACAGAAGTGGCATCTACTGCAGGAACAGTGCCAAAATCCACCGTTTCCACTACAGGGTTCACCACTTCCGCCAAGGCAAAGTTGGCTTGCCATGTACCTACATTGACAAAAGGCATCATATCCAGAATACCTTGGTTCTTCGTCTCCTCATCGGTACAATCGTGCTCCGGAGCACGGCAATATATACCTGAATAGAGGTTTGGTTCCAATCCCATAGGATAACCTTGCAACGAAACCTCCCGAATCAACTTGTAGTCCTGCGATGCCCCATCGGGACTAAACGGGTCTTGCGTCAGGGCTTCTCCTACGGTGGTCCACTCTGTGAAATAGCATCCCTGTACAGGTCGTGCATACAGAGAAAAACGAAGATTGCTATTCTTGTCAGCAGTACGAGCCCATACATACTCTTTCCCGAACACGGGTTGCTCCGTAGTACCTAATCCGTCTTCCGCCCCACCGACTTCGCCATACAACGGATTGGACGACACCACTTTCGCCTTACCGTAATACGTATTGGGAGTGTATGCGTCCGATGCAAAAATGCGCACATCAGACAGCACCATGGCAGAAGCGGTAGTATTGCTGATACGAATGACCGTAGCATAGTCATAATTCCGCAAGTTATACTCTCCTGCCTGCGATGCTGCCAAAACCGTCCATTGGTCACCCTCTGCACTGATTGCCACTTCGGGCACGCTCTCCGATGTAAAGGTCAGCATCCCCGGAATACCTGAAAACTGCAGTATCACCTTTTTGCCCGCAGGGATAGTGACAGTGTGCTGTGAAGCATCGAATGTGGCATCGGCAGGCTGCGATGCGATGATTCGGAACTCCTCTGCACTCTTATCATTCATCACTATCGGCAACAAACGGGGATCCGGATAGACCTGTGTGGTGCAGGACAGTTGCTCCACAGCCTCATATACTGCTGTTTGCTCACGGCTGAAAGTGAACACCACCTGTTGTGGTGAAGCACCCTGAGCCAAACTGCGCACTGTCATTTGGCGAGTGACCTTATCATACTCCACAAGATGCTTGGTATCAGAATCTGCCATCTTGACCACCGTCCATGGTTCGTCTCCCATATCAGAAACAGGGTCAGTATATGTCTGATTGCCATACACACGTGACCAGTTCCATATCGGAGTGACAGGGCGACGAAGTACCGTAAAGGTCTGCGCTATCGTAGTAGCGGCAATACCCAGAGCGGCATCTGCCTGCTGTTCGGCTTTGATATAGATACTGCCCGCTGCCTTCGGAGTAAGGGTAGTATTTTCGTTTTCGCCCGACAGTTCCACTATCTCCTGCCAATTATCCGGAGTGATGGTAATGGTGACGGGCTGCGTGTTGTGCCCGTCCTCAGCAAAAGCGAACAGCACAAAAGGCGCATCATTCACATACGCAGTAGCCTTGCTAAAGTGCAATGAATTAGATTGTAATGCCGAGGCTTCGCCATGGAGCGTAATAGTCTCCGTATGCGTCTGCTGCTCGTTGGCATCATCGGTATAAGTGGCTGTAATCAGCAGTTTTGCCTCTTTGCTGCCTTCCTTCTGAGGTCTGAAGGTAACTATACCATCTTTGGCATCTCCACTGACGGAGAACTCTCCATCACTCGTGTTTGTTCCTTGGGGTGTAACGGACACCTTCCATGTCGTTGCCTTCAATCCCGCGACTTTGTTAGCAGCGGTAGTCACCAGGAATGTGCCGGCGGGGGTGGTATTCGTTAATCCTACCCCTGTAGCAGGGAACGTGTATGAGGCGTTTGCCACTGAGAAGTCCACCGTGTAGTCTTCAGTCACAGAAAGTGTGGCGGGATACGGCTGTTGCTCGTTGTTGACAGTATTGGTCAATGTCAGCGTAGCGGTATGCGTGCCGTGAATACGTTTGGCGGGAGCATACTTGACACGAACCATGAGTTGTTGCGTCTCCGTATCAAACGAGATGCTGTTCTCAAACTTTTTGTCTGTACCTGCAAATACAAATCCGTCATCACCCGTCAATGTGCCCGAGAAAGCGGAAAGCACTTTGTCTCCCGCATTGGCAATAGAGAAAGCGGCAGTAAGTTCCGGCACGTCAGAAGGCAGATAGACAGTTTTGGTATCTCCCATAGAAGCGGTCACCGTCGGCAACGAAGCACTCCATTCTCCATTCGTACCCATACTAGGATAGTATGTGTATTTGGTGTTGCCATCCGACTGCAGATAAGAGCCATCACCATGTTGTAGTTTGGCTTGCGTGATGTTAATCGGATAATACGTTGGTGTTTCTCCACTTTGATAAGTTTGGTAAGTGGACGCTGCACTTCCTGCTACGGTTCGGAAGTCCACAATACCCGAACCCTCTGACGAGCAAATGGAAGCACCCACTTCCGTTTCTTCCCTTGTACCAGTAGTATATAAACTACCCAACACCGCCAAAGTGCCATTTACATCAATTTTTGCATCTGAATACTCAGCCGCACTACGAGAGAATTTCTTTGTAGGCGAATACTTCACTTGATACAACTGACCATTGGAACTACAAAAATATCCTGTGGAAGTCCCATTTACGTTTATTGTTTTATGGTTAGCATCATACACATAAAGAGAAGCCTCTTTCCCGACATATACACTAGCACCATTATCAATCTGCAGCAAAGCATCCGGCAACAGTACAGCGTCAGAAGCAATAGTAGTAGTACCAGAATGGACCAGAATAGACATGTTATTATTAACCGGTAGCACGTAATCTTTAGAATTAATATCCACTTCCATTATAACAGCATCGATATTTACCCTAATACTGCTTAACTCTGCATCACCATTGACTTCATAAATCTGTCTGTCAGTTGTTGGATCATACCATTTTGTCAGATTGTCTCCCTGTATGCGGAACAAAGAAGTTCCAGTTCCGATAAAGTCAACAGGAACCGTCTTTGAATAATATACATCTACACCTATTCCGACTATAGTCTTAGTACCACCCACACTTACTGCAGCAAACACTTTTTCCACCGCACCATTTTGTAATTGCAAGGGGGCCTCTATGTTCTGAACATAGTACTGATTGAATGGGAATACTTTATATTTTTTATATTCGTCATCGGTCATGTTCATAGTATATGTACCGCCGCGCCAATCAGAAAATTGGAAATCTTCATATACAAAAGAACCACGTTCTGCCTTGATTAACGCCGGTTTTTGACCTATAATAAAGCCATAGGCATACAGATTAGCCCCACTACTCAGGAGAATTTGACTATTTCCTTGCATTTCAATGATACCATAGTCACCAACAGGATGCCCCGTATTCGGATTGCTTGAAGACCTTTGACGCGCATTGACACATATAGCACCCCCTACATTCAATATAACTCCTTCTGATAATGTCAACCGACGAAATTCTTTGGTAGTCAATTCTTGCCCATTATTATCATTTTTCTTTTGCTTATCGCTAAACTCTGCCGGCTCCACATCCACCGTATAGGCATCATCGCGGGGCACCAAGAGGGTGACACCTGATGGGATGGTGTATGTGCCCGGGGTGCGGATAGCACCGCTATGGCTAACCACTACCACCTTGCTGCCATTGAGGGCGGCACGCACTGCCGTGTTGAGGTTGTCGTATTGCGTGGAGTTGTCCCCCTTGACCACAAACAAAGCATCTCCGTCGGAGATGAACTTAGGCTGGATGCGCATTGGCTTGGTAGTGGCAAATGACTGCAAAGGCACATCGCGCGAAATATACGTCTCATTGCCCTGCTCATCCAACTGACACCACACAAAGAACGTATAGCCTGTAGCCGGTGTCGGGTTAGACAATGTGACACTCGTCAAAGCCCCGTCCACCAAATAGTGCTTGCGCAATGAAGTGGTAACGTCGTATTTAATCTCATTGGAATACGTTGCCGTATAAGAGCCATATTCGGAAGGCTCGAATGCCACATAAGGAGCCTCGACAACACTTATGTATATGACTTCCTCGTTTTGCGGAGTACTATTATCCTGCAATGAAACGGTGGCTTTCTTCCCCAACGATTTTCCCTGCTCGCCGATATACACCACTTTGAGGGACAGGTTTGCCGTCTTGTCTGCCCCCAAACCGTCAGCCTCCGTGAATGTAACCGAGGATGGTCTGTTGTCACCCACCGCAAAAGCAAAGTCCGTAGTATTATCCAACGTTGCCGTCAGTCGTGTCGCTTTCGACACTGAAAATGAAGCCGTAACAGGTTGCACATTCTCCAATTGGTCACCATACGCCAGCAAGTTGATGTCATGTTCAGGAACCTCTATTCGTTTGTACTCTGTAACGGTGATATTGGTTGCAGTGGCTGCCGTAGAAGCCGTATTTGTTACCTCGAAGCGTATATACTGCGCCGTCTGCGGCACATTGCTATAGGTATGTTCGCCATCAGCCAATGCCGTTGCCGCTTGCAGCGTGCTCCATGTGCTACCGTCCTCACTCGTTGAAATCGTCCATTGGCAGCCAGAACCCGAATGGGATGTAAAGGTAAGCACTTCGGGTTTCCCCTCAAAAGCCATAACAAATGTAGCAGTACCCGATGCCTGAAACTGCACAGCACTTCCCGTATAGGAGACACCCGTGGCAGTATGCTTGACCGCGTCATAGATGCTTTGGTTATTGACAGTAAAAGAAACGGAATTCAACTTCTTGATTACCTGACTGGTGAAATCTCCGTTGAACAAATCATATTGGTCATCGGCATCCTGGTGCACCGTAAAGGTGACCTGCTTGGTGGCATGATAGAAATAGGGTGTAGTTGCCACATATTGGCCCCCCTCCTTGGTTATCCGAGCGATACTCTCATCCTGCGAGATGATGCTCCACACCCCTGTACCGGAAGTCGTGATAGCAGGCATAGTAGTCTTGTCGTTTTCATAAAGAGTAGCCCAATTCCATGTGATATCAGGCTTCAAACGGGGCAAGAATGTGACATGGAACGTGATTTTAGCCATCGTGGCACGTTCCACTTCCGACAACGACTCATCGGCAGTGGTATTGACACCGGCAATGACCAGATTGGCATGATAGGGTGTGGCTACCGAAACCGCCTCTTTTGCCTTGGCATATACAGAAATTTTTCCTCCGTCCTCGGTATTGATTTGCTCTTTATCCAAATGGAAAACAGCATCCTCTGCACCCAGCGGATTATTGTTGTCATCCACCCAATAGCAGTCCAACTCTCCAACATTGTACTTGGTCAGGTTGAACACGGTGGTTTGGGACTGCATCAGACCTACCACTTCATCAAAAGAATAGTACTCGGCAGGGGCGGTCTTCCCGTTCTCAATAATATGCAATACGGATGTAGCACCACGCCCCTGCAATGTAACCTCTTCGTAGTAGCGAGGATAGTTACCATCTTTGTCTGTGTACCGTGATGTGGCTGTGATAGTGAGTTTTGCCGTAAAGTCGCCGTCTTTCGTCGGGCGGAAACACACATCGCAATTTTGAGCAGCCTCTTTACCCGATAGTGTACGAACACCCTGCTCGCCACCGCTCACAAATTCAAACTGGTCTGCATTGGTTCCTGATATCGTAGCCTGCCAATCCGCATACTGATTGGCAATGGTATTGAGGTTGCGCAGAGCCAATTTGCTTTTCATGTTTGGTCTATCACTTGTGGTAGCGGTTTCCTTATTGGTCGCCAATGTGCCAAAATCCAACACCTTGGTTTCTCCGTCTGCAAACGATAGTTCAAAAGATGGACTCAAGTTCACGTTGGCTATCAGCGTAACAGAAGCCTGCCTATCGGTAGCATTGGGATTATCCACATTTTCTACCATAAGTTTACCCCTTACAGCAGGTGTACCTGCCACGCCGTTTGCTTTGTAGTGATAACGGATAGTAACAACACTATCACTAAGGTTCTGACTCTCTATCACAAAAGTACCTAAACTGCCATCATACCCTCCATTCAGTTTATAGTATTGCCCATCTACTTCATACACAAAGTACACACTCAAATCCGCCATACTATTGGCATCTGTACTAAATGTAGCCTCCGCCGAGGATGACACTCCCATAGGCTCCCCCTCCACCGATAATATGGCTGTGGGATCAGAATTACGGGTTATGGTCACTAAATCGAAACAAGCATAATAAACATAGTTGTACATTGTAACAACAGATGACAGCCCTGGCGACTCTTCAAAAGACAATTCAGTTTTTGGAGTTCCAGTGCCTTCGCTATTACTATACCACCCGATGAATTTCGATCCATCAGAATTGGTCGCGGAATATTTAGCTTTATGCTGATTACTACCACTTTGAGTTATAGTAGACGCGTCGCTGCCACACTGCACCACGTTTCCCCATTTCCATTTTACACCCCAATCCCAATAACTACACCCAACCTGTGCAGTTGCGGATCCACTACCAGTCCCTATACAACCAACTTTTGCTGTATACGTATCAGCATACACTACACCGCATATAAACAGCGCAAAACATGAGAATACCAATTGATGTATGGAAGATAATGAGTGTTTCATAAGTCGTACTCCTTTTTTTATTTGAAGTTTCATATCTTTAGTTTTTGATAGTTATCTGTTCTGATTTCCCCATTAGTATATATTTTTCTTCCTTGCGTAGAGGTAGCACAGAAGAAGTGTTTGCTTGCTGGTGCCATGTGCTGACGGTTTGCCCCGTAGCATCTATCAGTGTCAAGTCTTGTTCCTCTGACACAGAAACCAACACCTTATCATCCTGACACAGCAGATGGATGGTGGCGGTGGTGTATGGCAGTTCCTCCTCTGCCGGTTTTGAGGAAAGAAAAGTCATACGTCCCCCGTTTCCTGCATTGAAATGGACATAGATATAGCCGTCAGGGTCTATAATCCTGTTGCTCCAATCATTCACATCTTTGGCAGAGATGGTGGCAGAGGAACGAGGTGCGATGTTCTCGTATTGCAGCACATGCTTATTCGTAGAAGACAGCGCAAAATTGCAAGAATCACCTATGTACACGCGGTTTCTGCCATATCCCTCCCATTGGAGCGTAAGGTCATACCCCTCAATATCGGTGTACAATATCCGATAGACATACGAAGATGCAGAACCCGGCACACTAAACGTCACATTGGGTGTGACAAGCGTGGACTTGAGGGCACAATCCGAAGACAGCCACGGATTGGGAGTGACGGAAGTCGCTTCGGTGCAGGCGAAACGGACATAGAGATAGTCGTCCTGCGCTTTGGAGGACAGAGCCTTCATCTCCACATCCGAGAGATATGTCATACGCTTTCCATCCTCAAGGCAGCCATGGCTCACCCGTAGCACACGTGTATCCGCCGCAGACAGGCAGAACACAGGACTTGCAGATATATAGGCAGCAAAGAGATGGCGGGTAGCGGCAGCGAACTGCGTGGCCGTCCACTCGCGCGGGAAAGCAAAGAGACGGTTGGTGTCGTTGGCTGCCAATGAAACGGTCTGCCCATAATGGAGCAGCGTGGCATTGTTGCGAGGCAGGCTGCGGGGGATTTTCTCCGCAATGAGCCTACCAGGGGAATCGGAGAGAATCTTGGCATAGAAGAGTCCGCCTCCCGTATTATTCTTGATAGCGTCTTTCATCTGCTCCGAATAGATTTTGATAAGGCTGTCCGCCTCTATATCATAATAATCCCATACAAACGGGTAAGAACTCTCTGGCACAAAATTACACTGCGTAGTTGCCAGATAGATACGCGCCGGAGACTTGCTGCGCCATACAAAACGCATGCTATCGTTTTGCCAATCTGCATACGGCACCACAAAGACACGCCCCGAGTCGTGGGGGAGCACCCATATCGTATCGGGCAAGCCATTTGCCCCCATATAGTAGGCATGGTCAATGCAATCCGAGAACAGCGTGTCGGGTTTGAGCGTGATAGTCCCCCCTTCAGGGAAATTCACCTTGACAAAAGCGCGCACATTGTAGGTGATGCCACACGAAGCCAGTTGTTCGCGATAGTTCTTGTCTATGGAAAGGTCATACTCACGTTTACCATGATTTATAAAAAGGTCACACGTGAACTTCATCGGCATATTGACATTCCATTCCGCAGCCGAGTTGATAACCTCCGCCAGTTTCGGGTCGTCATACTGCCCAGGGGTGCACGTGAAGTCCACCTCTACAGTGGGATACACCGTACAATTGTCGCTATTGGGCGAGAAATGCACATTCAAGGGCAAATCGTAGGTAGTGGCAGTAAACCAATAGGTGCCCGCCGCAGGAACGGTACCCTTGTAGTCGGCATCCACAGGTATAGCGCGCTCACACGAGGAGCCATCCTGCTGCGCCATGGCGGGCAGCAGGGATGCTACACATACCACTAATATGGTCAACCACCGATGAGTCATACAATACGTGCTGAACGGCGTTTGCGATATGCCACATACAAGATGTAGCCCCATGCCAAGAACAAAAGCGGGTAGTAATCGCCGACAGGAGAGCGGTATTGGTATGTTCCCGAACTAAGACCATAGAACCAACTCTTCCATTGCTCAAGCGTGTATGCTTCACCCGCTCCCTGTGACTGAGTGGCAAGCCAAGCATAGTATGCATCCTCAATCTGCTGCTCGGTGAAATAATACGTACCATCCTCTTCCGACCAATTTCCATTGCCGTTACCATTACCGCCATTCACGTACCAACGTTGCAGCCAGTTATACCACGTTTGTTGTATATTACCAGCGGCAGCACGACGCTGAACGCCTGCCAAAATACCGCCGAAAGGTGTTTGGTCGTCAATAGCAGAGATACCGCCGTCAAGAGGATTATAGGCATTGCCCCAAGCACCGAAGTCGTTGTTGAACGAGGCATAAGGAGCAGGAGCGGAGGCATAGACGGATGGCGAGAAAGTGCTTGTCATGTTGCCATTCACGGATATGCCTCCCCCTGCAGAAGTAGAATATGTATAGGTACCGCCTAATGCGGAGCCCGAAGATGCGTAACCGCCCATCGCATACGAACTGCCACCGGTGGAACCACTGCCCGTGCTTCCCGATGAGGTGCGGGCAGATGTGCCCGTAGCAGAGCCTGAACCGCCATACGACTGCGGTCTCTGCTGCGAAGTGAGCATCAGACCTTGTGCAGCATACGCGCCGCCACTGAGCATGGGCGTGGAGACCGTGTAGTTGGCAGCAGGCACATACGTGTGGCGGAAGAGTGTGCCCCGTGAGTCAGACATCGGTACCGCCACGGCACTATTGCCCGCAGCGGAAGGTGTATAAGCAGTGCGGGCAGGGGCATGATATGCCGCCTCCACCATACGCTCGGTGCTATAGCCCTGTACATCATCGTCCTCCGAAGAAGCCCAATGCCCAAGACCTGCCACGACACCATAGAGCGCCAAGCCCAACACTACAATCAGCATTATGTTTCTTTTCATATATCTAAAGACTCCCCCTCCCCCCTCAAAGAGGGGGAATAGGTTCTCCGTTAATTACCGTTATCGTTCTCAATTAATGACCCTAAAAGCCCATTAAAAGCCTCCGTTAATTGCCGTTAATTGACCATTAATGCATTATCTGCCTATAACCACAATTCTCCAACCACAACCCCACTAATCACCGTTGAACATGTAATTACCCACGAATGGACCATTAATTAACACGTCCTGTAACATCCTCCATTAATGACCATTAAAAGCCCATTAAAAGCCTCCGTTAATTGCCGTTAATCAACCGTTAATGCATTATCTGCCAACAACAACTATCCACCATTAACTCTCAACCCTCAACTTCTTTCAACTATCAACTTTCCACTGCTATCAACCCTAAACCACAGACTCTCAACTTCTTATAACTTTCCTCTCTCCCCAATCAACTCTCCCCTACTCCATTACAAATTACCGAAAAGTGGGACTGCACGAATGCTGCGGCATTCTGTGGCTCTGGTAAGACCGTTGACAAACAACACCCGTGAGCCCTCACTTCAATCCAAAAAACAAGAAAATGATGCAAAGAAAGGTACGTTTTTGTGATACCAAATAGTGGCACCACACAGACAGCCGCTACGCATTGAATATCAATGGGGAAGCGGGGTGGTAAAATAGAAAACAGGAAAACAAAAATGGTATCAAAGAAACGTACCTTTCTTTGATACCAATGCGACACCGGTTGCGGCAGTACACCTACCTACAAAATTCGGGTGCAAAGATACTACACTTTTTGTATATTACCAAATAAAAGTGCTATTTTTATAGAAAAATCACAAAAATAGTCGCATGATACGGCATCGTTTGCACCATGCCATTAACATTACACGTGTGGCAAGAATGCTATAGTACAGGGTTTGGACGTGCAGCCCCCTGGTTCGTAAAAGGTGGCATATCAGCGGCTGCCACGGGAGGCGTAGTGGTGGCAGGTTTGCCGATGCGGGCAAACGCCTTTTGCAAGGTGGGGATGTCGGTTTTGTTGGCATCGTAGGTGACGGTGACGGTCTTGGCCTGCAAGTCGCACACGATGTCCTTCACGCCTTTCTCAAAGGCGATATTCTTCATAATCTTGTCGCAACAGCCCTGGCAATGCAAGTCCACATAGAAAACCACCACTTTCTTATCCGCCTTGGCACTCGCCGTAGAGAGCCCCAAAGCCAATGGCAATACCGCCAACAGGAAAATAATCAGACGTTTCATACCTTGACACCTTAATACATTAATAGTCGGTGCAAAGATAGTATAAATTTCCCGTTTACACAAAATCGCCATTACTTACGGCATTTGAAACATGTAATTATCCGTGTAATTAACCATTAATTTTTCTCCATTAAAGACCATTACAGTTCTCCATTAAAGTCCATTAAAGAACCATTAAAACATTATCGAGTACGGTTCTCCGTTAATTGCCGTTAATTAACCGTTAATTTTTCTCCATTAAAGACCATGCAAAGCCCTTATCATGAAACGATATACTCCTGACAAGGTATCGGGAAAGTCACGAGAATCACCCGTTAATAACCCATTAATCACCCGTTAATAACCCGATAATAACCCGTTAATCACATACTAATCACATACTAATTGTTCAAGTAAGATTCAAGGGTAACTCGGCGAACAGTTAACAGTTAATAGTTAATAGTTAATAGTTAATAGTTAATAGTTAATAGTTAATGGTTAATAGTTAATAGTTAATGGTTAATACTATTGCACAATCAGTTTGATTTGGAGGGTGGTGCCGGAGGTGAGGCAGACTTTGAGGAGGGCAATACCCGAGGGCAAAGAAATGGTGGTTACGGGGGCAGGGGTGGGCAAAGATACGGAAAGCAAAAGCCGTCCTGCGAGGTCGTAAGCATTAACCTCTGCCATATCTCCCGAGGCAATGAGCGTCGCCGTTTGCGGAGACGAGGAGAAAGCGGTCAGGTGGAGTGGCGACGGGTTATAGATAGTGGTGCCATTGCCGTCCCCTGTATCCTCAAAACCCGTGACGGGACCGGGGCCTTGGTAAGGACCTTGTATATAATAGCGCAACTCGTGGTCGGCCGGTGTGGCGATATGGAAACGGGAGTCGTTGTAAATGGGGAACTTGGTGCCCGTAAGGACATCGCAGAGGTAGCACTCGGAGGTCCAGTTCGCCGTCGTATGGAAAGAGATATAGATACTATCCGTACGCGACTTGAGCAGGAAGCCAACAGGTACGATGCCAATATCACTACGGATATCCGCCATAAGCGTTTGCGAGCCTGCCACGGTGTAGATATTGACGGGAGTGGTGACGGCATTGCCTTTGTCCTCGACGCCGGAAGAGATGAAAGGCACATCTTCGTCGGCATCATAACCATTGGCAGCAAAGTCGAGTTTGGCAAGCGTGGCATAGGCAGCCCTGCCACGATAGCAGGCAATGATGTCCATGACCTCGCTCTGCACGGTGTGTCCGTCGGCAGGCGCATGGCGGGCAGGCGCAGGTTGCGGGTCGGAAGTATCAGGGGCAGTAGTGCCGGCGTTGCTGACGGAGAGGTGCTCGGGGCTAAGAGTCAGTGTGATTTCCTGAGCAGGCTGATACGTGGTGAGGAGCACCGACTGCATGGGGTCGATGAAACGCTGTGTGGGGTCGGACATGGCTTGTAGCGGCACGGTACGCCATTCGGATTTGATGAGGGTGCGGAAATGGTTTTTGAGTAGGGTCTTGTTGGCTTCGACGAACTTTGCCATATCAATATACGCCATGGTCGGATTGCCGAAGAGGAAAGTGGTGTCGGTGTTGGCATTGGTGAGGGTGAAGGAGTAGTCGCCGTTCAGCGGATAGGCGAGTTTATGGGCATTGGTGCGGGTGAGCGTGACCTTGTGCGAAGTGGGATTGCCATTCTCGTCGAAATAGAAATACTCGTTGTCGGGCTTGGGCAGGCGGATCTTGAGGTCACTGTGGGAGTCATTATCAGGACCATAGCCGGAGACGGCATAGCCCATGCCCGGGGAGAGAGGTTCGTCCAAGGTGTTGGACCAATTGAACGAAGCGGTGCCCGTGACGGTGGAGATTTTGTCGCTGCTGTGGATGATGCTGACGGTGTGGTTGTAGTACGAGGGATAGAAGGCATAGGCTGCCGTGCTGGAGCGTGTGCCTTGGAAGTTGCTGACCTCGAAGTCGTCGGGTTCGGATACCTTTTGACCGCTGTACATATTGCCCTTATGGGGTACAAAGAGGTCGCCCGAATACATATTCTGCACAGGTGCGGAGACGAAATAAGTGGAGCCCTGCGGGAGGGTCATATCGACAAACGCCGAGTCGTAGGCAAGCAAGTGCTGGTTGAGCAGCCGCGTGCGGGGATTGAAGTGAATCTTGCGGCATTGGTTGGGGACATAGTTGGCATCCATGGGGTAGAGGTTGCGCGCTGTGATGCGCGGATAGTCGCCGGTGGCCGTCCCGCTTTCCAACTGCGGGATGATGACCAAGGTCTGCGGGAGGGGTGCAAAGCCGTAGTTCTGCTCCACGCCATTGATGACAGCGCGCCAGTTGCGGTCGTCGCCCCACTCGTTGCCGTAGGTAGGTCGCCAGACCATGGTGTCGGGGATGACGATGACATTGAAATAGGCAGTGCCCACCTTACAGCCATTGCTCTCGATATTAGAGGTGGAGCGATCCATAAGTTGGAGACGCATGGTGTATTCGCAGCCAGGGCGCATGGTGTGGGTGTTGGCACGCCAAAGACCAGGTTGATTGTCGTGGTAGAGGGTGGTATTGGCATCATGCAACCGCTTCATCTCGGCAACATGGTCGGCATCCACAGGGCGGAAACGTATGGTGTCACCATTCTGATAGTAGTCTTTGCTTTCCGAAATGAATCCATGTCCCCAAATTTTGTCCTGCGTGTAGTGCATGCTGAACTCCGAAGTGCCTATCAGCGGGGCGATGACGGAGTCAGTAGTGCTGACGACTTGACAACTATCCCATCCGAGCGCCACCCCATTGATATTGCTGACAGGCACACGGAATTCGGTATTTGCCATAGATGCCGACACACGGATGTCGGGCAGTTGTGCACGCTGGTCGTCGGTCATTTGGTCGTAGGGAATAGGGCTGAGGTTGAGCACATAGTCGGTGTTGGCCGTGGAGATATAGAGCAACATGGGTTCGTCGCAGTCGGTGAGTGTGGTTGACTTGCCTGTTTCGGGGTCGGTATAGACCGCCGTACCAAGAATGGGGTAAATCCAATAGCGCACGGTATCCGCGGCAGGCATATAGAAGGACTCGAACTCTATACTCAGGCGCAATAATCCTCGGTCGCAAAGGTCTTTGATGAGAGGGTAAGCATCTTCGTTGTGGAAAGCCTTTGGGTCGAGTTGTGAGACATCGGTGGCGAAGTAGTTGGGGTTGCCCAATGTATCGGTAGGGAGACGACGCATGTCCTTGATGGCATCTTCCACCTTGCCACGATCATAGCCGTAGGTATGGAGGAACAGGGTGTCGGCTGCGGCTTTTTCCTCTGCCGTGGGGACATACCTATTACCGTCCGCCAGAAAACGCCCATTGAAGCAGTCGTCAAAACGATATGCCAGCAGCCAGTCGGCTTTGGTGGTGGCGTAGATGGTCTTGTTGTCGTCGGTGGTATTGGTGACACGCACCTCGACAGGATAGAGATCGTTGGCGCACGCACCGATGACGGGCGAGGTCTGATTGTTGACATTGAGGGCAGTCTTGTCATAGACGGGCAGTGGGGTGCGGAGGGCACAATCGGGGTTGGCGAGTTCGTCGATTTCGTCTGCCATACGGATTTCGTAGGAGTGGTTGGCATCCAACTTGGAGTTGCCAAGGATATACCCGACATAGAGCACATAGCGTTCCTTTCCGTTCTCCGTTGTCTTGACATACGCCTTCATGGTGACCTCTTGGATGCCCGTTGCGCTACCCCCGTTGAGGCGGGTGAACTCACTGCTCATGGAATCCACAAATGCCGTGACAGAGGTGAATACCGACTTGCTTTCGTCCACGTTCTTCATACAAGTGTGGTCTTGGCGGTAGTTGGCATCGTTGGTTTTAGCAGGATCATAATCGTTCTGCGGGATGATGATGCAGCCATGGGTACTATCCTTTTCGGCAAACTTGTTGTAATAGTCGGTCTTAACGGGCTTATTGTCGGTGAGGTCGTAGATTTGATAGTAGATAGGTTTGCAGCCCCAATCACCGGTCAGCCGTGTATAGTCCACGCGTGCGACGGCGGCTTCGCGGTTCTCGGAAGCACAAGAGGTCATGACCTGATAGGCAGCCAAGGGCAGTTTGGAGGCAAAGAGGCAGATGTCGTCGATGAGGAAGTCGTTGCCCTGATTGCTATTGGCGAAATTGTAGATAGACACCCGCGACTCGTCGTAGTCGTTGGCACTGACAAGGGGGAAGAAGACTTGTCGCCAACCAGCCTCGCCACCAGCGTAGGGCAGCGTGCCCGCGAAGAAGACACCAATATCCTCCCAATCGCCGTAGTTGCCGTTGGCATCTTTGTTGCGACCTTGTACGTTGAAACGGAAGATAGGCAAGTTGGCTGTGATACCCGCGGCATCATGAGACGGGTTGCATATCCACGCATAGCAATATAACTGCTGACCCGAACATATACGCTGTTCGGTGGAGATACTTGCTACCAGTCCCGGACGAAGACCACCATCCACGTACATACAATAGCCATTGGCAGCACCGCCATGCTGGGGCGTGTCGTCCAACCAAGTATCCACAGAGGTTGCTCCCACCCGATTGGTAAGGCAATACTCGCCGTAATAAGGGAAAGGATTATTGACCACACGTTGGTAAGGCACCTTGTCACTCACATACGTGTAGCCGTAAGAAGCCTCATCCCAATTGAGGTGCCGGTCGAGGTATTCCGTTGCAGTGCCTGCGGGCTTCTTGCCGAAATTAAAGTCCTGCTTAACGACATTGGTGTAGTTGCGTGCAATCTCTTGGTCGGTGATGATATGGATGCTATCATCGCGAGGTCCGCAAAGATTACGATCCATATACTCCACGGTGAAACGGGCTACGCGAATGTCATTGCCAGATTGTGTATAAGTGCCCGGAATGCGCAACTCGTAGATAACTGTTTCGACCGTATTGCCGTGCTTGATGTGGGCGTAACCATTTATATCATTGATAGTGACAGGTGTATAGTCGGTCTCTGTGGACTTGCGCGAATACCACTGTGCATTGGGGGCAGCCGAGGAGCCGAACTGTGTGAGTTGATTGTTTTTGCCGTAGAAATAATAGCACAACTCCGAGGCATGGTCTATGTAGTGGTTGTATGCATAGCGGGTTTCGAGCAATACATCTTTGCCCGCAGGGGCAATGTAGTAGTACTCCTCGAAGGCACGGTCTTGGTCAGTGGTGAACTTGCTAAGGCTGTCCGCCATGCGTTCTGCGGGAATGAGGTGGAAGATTTGCCGATAGGACAAAGTGGGCTCCTGCACACAGGTATCAGAGATGACATAGTCGGTGTAGGCACTGACATCGCAGGCTATCCGGCGTTCTTGCCGGTCAGTCCAACCACGGAATTTGGGACACTTGATGTAGTTATCATTCTGTCCTTGTTGCGGGCTAAGTGCAGAAGTATAAGTAGCATACAAACCATGCGAGGTCTCGCCATCAGAATTGATGGCTGTAAAATTGGTCACATTATTGCCCACTACTACCTGCGGACGTTGTACCCAGAAATTTGAAACTTCCGTACCATCGCTATTGTATTGCGGGGCTTTACCTGTTTCATAATCATACCAGCGCATATAGCCGATGAACTTGGTTTCGTTGAGTTGCAGGAGGATTTCCTCACCTGCGCGGTAGTAGATAGTCTTTTCCAATTGGTGTACCCGTTGCCGCCCCTCACTGTCAAGATTATCGTTGGCAATCCCTTTGTAAGGGCGGAAAGAGACCCCACCCGTTTCGTTGGTACTATACTGAAAGATAGAGGCATAGAATATCTTGTGGTGCTCTTGGGCATCATCAGTTCCCTTGTATTTGAAAGACCCCTGCAAAGTAGCACGGCGCATACTCTGTGTGTTGTTAGGCTCTGCCGTCACGATAAGGGGTGTATTCTCATCCAATTGATAACTAAGCCATTGGGCTGTTGAGCCATCGGGATTGAGAAAGGTAACCTGCTTTTCGTTCACAGCGTTTCTATCAAGGTTTGTCTGCACACGCTTGTCGTATATCACCTGCCCATGCTCATCTTCTGCAGTATTGCCGTCCTTGTCGAACAGGACATCCCCTTGTATATGCTGCAAGGTGATAGCAAACTGTTTCTGAAGCGGTTGCGACGTAGAAGCCTGCGCGGGGAAGTAGTAAGTAGGCGGTTCCAAGTTCGCAAACATATCATCGAAATACACATAGTGGAATGCCTGACGAAGGATATACACACTATACGTTGCCACCTGCTGCCCGTTGTGGGTAACGGAGAGTATCAGTTCATCGGAGAAGTCCGCATACCGCAAGGCGTTTTCGCGGTTGTTCTTTGTCATCACATTGAATGGCGAAGGTCCGACGGTAGTGATATTCAGGCTGTAGTTGGTCTTATTATTGGCAGAGGAGATGTCCGACAGGAACATCATGGGACGGGGTTTCTCCTCGTATTTAAGGGAGGTATTATCTACAGAGTTGTGAATCAGGTCGGCAGTGAGGTAGGAGGTATCGCGTTTGGTTTCGCCTTGGCGCGATTTCCAATGCCACGAGAGGGTGTAGCCCGCAGTTTTGATGTCATCGGGATTGTGGGTGGGCGTAGAGGTTTGGTTGAGTCTGGTGGTGTTGTAGCCCAAGTTGGTGCCCGGCACATTATATATATAGGTGTCGGATGTTAGTTTCACATCGTAGGCAACAGTCTCCTTATCCGGGTCTGTATCGGGTGCCTTCCATAAGAATGTGTGTTGTTCGGGGTTTGGGGTGATGGAAATGCTGTCGGTAGTCGTTTGGCTCCAACGCTCGATTTGCATGGGGGAGGCATTTGTGGCATATTGAGTTGCAGACCAATAATAACTATAACTCCAACTATCATAATTCCACCCATACGTAAGATAAATATAATAAGTCGTATTTCCATTTATATACCGCAGATATTTCTTGGCACGTTGGTCAGTTTCGTTCCAATCGGAAGAAGTATATTCTCCAAAACTGAATGCAGAGCCCTGGGATGAGTTGTTCACAAAGGAAAAAGAGGGGGAATTGTTTCGCATAGTAATCCGCAGCCATTTTTGGTCACTGATTTGGTTACTGATATTGTACAAGCGGAAAGAGGTTGTGCTATTCGGCTCATAAACAATCTGCCACAACCCTGCCGTGCTAACTGATGTAGAATAAGAAAGTGAGTTGTTTGTCGAGGCTCCCATATAGTAAGTAGTCGTATAGTAGTATGGGTACCCAATGCTAATGGTGTCACCATCTGCAGGGAAGGTTTGCGCTGTGGCGGTTTGCGGAACGATTAGGGTAAGGCACACCAACAATGCCGCGCACCAGCGAGAAATGCAACGCGGAAAGATATATGGAGTTGAGAGGTTCATAAGGCTATTGTATAAGTATATCTTTGTTCTATTTATTTGCTAATCAATCGTTTTCTACTCTTGATGAATGTACGCACCACGAAACATAGTGCCAATGCGAGCATCGGCAGGACGGCATCTCCAATGGGTGTATATTGCCCCACAGGGGGACGGTCAGGTCGTCCTTCACCATCCCAGTTCTCCTCGTAGTAGGTGGTATTTCCAGTATTGAAGAGCCCGAGAATGCCGCTTGCCACCTCACTATCTATCCGCCAGAAAGGCGCGTTTCCCCGTGATGCGGAAGGGAGATAGGGTTCGGAGGAGGCAGCAGCAAAGCCGGTATATTGACTGCCCGTGTTGGAAGAAAACAACCTATATGACGTGGACTTCATGCGGTAGGCATCATAGGGGGAGAAGCCCCCGCCCGCCAGCCGGCCACCATAGACGGCAGTGCCGCCAGACATGGCGGAAGCCGACATGGCGGGTCCATACGCACCCGCGCGCATGGACCCCGACATGAATGGTGTGGTCGTATATGGTTCCATTGACATATTGTTGCCTTTTGTACCGCAGTTTTGTTGTTATCCGGTGTCACAAAAACGACCGTTTAATTGACACCAAAATATATCTTGCAGGCATCCCTGAATATGGGCATTGCAGCATGGTCATACGCTTGAAAAGATGTATCAAAGAAACGGTCCTTTCTTTGATACCAAAAAAGAGAATATCGTGTGCGCTCCGAAAAGTCCGTTGTGCTTTTCAAAAGCAAGTCTCCATTCTGTTCTTCGGAAAAGGAGCGCAAAAGTATAAAAATCCTGCGAAGTACACAAATCATGGGAGGTGGAACACGAGCATTATTGCGATTTCGGAACGAAATAAGAGCCCGATATGCACATTTTTGCGATTTTGAAACATCCAAAGAACGCCATATAGACTCCATGAAAAAGAGAGATTCTCCATAGAGATTCTCCATTAAAGCCCATTAAAAAACCATTAAAACATTATCGGGTATGGGACTCCGTTAATTGCCGTTAAGACTCCCCCTCCCCCCCCTCAAAGAGGGGGAATCGGTTCTCCGTTAATTGACGTTAAAACATCAGTCTCCATTAATGACCATTAAAACCGCGGACGAGAGAGCACCCCATTTCGCCCACAGGGCTCATAGGGACCCCGCAAGGCGTCCTCGTCCCTGAAAAGCCTCCGTTAATCACCGTTAATTAACCATTAATTTTCTCCATTAAAGACCATGCAAAGCCATTATCGAGAAACGATATTCTCCTGACAAGGTATCGGGAAAGACACAAGAAAGACACAAGAACAACCCATTAATAACCCGTTAATCACATACTAATCACATACTAATCGTTCATGTATAATACGAGGGGGATGTGAGAGAAAAAGCGCGTTAAGATCCCCCCTACTCCTCTCAAAAAAGAGGGGAATAGGTTCTTGTCAATCGCCGTTAATTTGCCGTTAATGCACAAATTAAACATATAATTACCCGTCAAACATGTAATTTGCCGTGTAATTTGCCACAAATTGTTCATTACAAAGAACAATTTTGCTGCAAATTTGTTTATTTGAGAAAACAGTTGTATCTTTGCAGACGTAAAAGTTGCAAATCCAAGGAGTGAGCCATTGCAAATCCAAGGAGTGGATAATTGCAAATCACAGGAATTACGAGTTGCCAACTCAAGGAATAATGTACAAAAAACGATTGATAGAAGATGTGATTGCCCTCAAATTGCGGACAGCAGGGGCAGTATTGGTGGCAGGGCCCAAGTTCTGCGGCAAGACGACTACGTGCATGCTCTTTCAAAAGAGTTTCATCAAACTCAACACCATGCAAACCATCCAAATGGCTCGCATGGATCCCAAGGGTGTGCTCATGGGAGAAAAACCACGATTGATTGACGAGTGGCAAAAAGCCCCCGATATCTGGAATCAAATTAAGGATAACCTGGACTATGACTACCAATTCGGCAAGTTCCTGCTGACAGGAAGTTCGACACCCGCCGACAAAACGGAGGTTCATCATAGCGGTGCAGGGCGAATAGTGTCGGTCAAGATGCGCCCGATGAGTCTATGGGAGTCTGAGGAATCGAAAGGTACAGTTTCTATCGCCGACCTCTTTGCTGGGGGTGAGCAGTTCCCTTTTGATGCCAATACCAATTTCACATTGGCGGAAGTGGCACACCTGATTTGCCGTGGCGGTTGGCCTATCTCGGTGATTGCACCCAAAGAAATATCCGAAGAAATAACACGCAACTACTATAGCGGTCTGTTTGTGTTTGAAGACTGCGAGAACGAGCAGTTTCGCAACAAGAAACCCGAGGTGCTAAAGATGATTATGCGCAGTTATGCGCGGCATATCTCCACAGAAGCCGCACAAACCACCATCATGGCAGATATCCGTCAGAGCAACGAGCGGACTATGGATCAGAAGACATACGATGCCTATATGGATGCCCTGAAGGACCTGTATGTGATTGAAGACTTGAATGCATGGAATCCGAGTATTCGTTCCAAGACCTCTATTCGCAGTACGCCTACACGGCACTTCGTGGATACATCATTGGCTTGCTGTGCGTTGGGAATCAGTTCGGGAGACCTGTTGAATGACTTGGAGACTTTCGGACTGTTCTTCGAGGATTTTGCAGTGCGAGACCTATGTATTTATATGAATACGCTTGGTGGTGAGGTAAGGCATTATCGAGATGCAGCGGGGTTGGAGTGCGATGCCGTAGTACACCTTCCGAACGGGCGTTGGGGAGCCATAGAAATCAAATTGGGCGGGGATAAGTTGGTGAATGAAGGAGCCCAATCGCTCATCGCCTTGCGGAACAAGATAGTGGAAAAAAGCGACGAACAAGCCCCTGCATTTCTATTGGTGCTAACGGCGGTTGGCGGTGCATACCGTAGGGATGACGGCGTATATGTAGCACCTATCAACCTGCTGAAACCATAGTTTTGAAGCCACTATATATATATAAGGTATGCCACGAAGAGAAGATAATGCCCATTAAAGCCCCATTGTTAAAATTGTCCGTTAATCAGCCATTCATGCATTTATGATGTAGATGTATGGGGGCAGCAACTGACCAACATAAAAAAAGAAAGATTGTCATCTCGACAACCCAATCTTTACTTAACCTTAAATCTAATACCATGAAAAACACGGCGCAAAGGTAGTGCTTTTTCAGATACCCACCAAATAATTTCGAGAAAAAACATGTTTTTCAGCATAAAAATCTGAATTTTGACAACTCTACTTTGCAAAATAACGATTGTTTGGCAAAATTATTGGCAAAATCATAGTTTTGCACTAATTTTGTACTCAATTTAGATGGTGGATGGAGTTGATAGTGGATAGTTGGATAGAGGGACCTCCCCCAACCCCTCCAAAGGAGGGGAGAAAGATTAGGGAGTAGGGGTTATAGATTATAGATTAGAGATTAGAGATTAGAGAGTTAGGAACTAAACAAAACAATATAGTATTATGAAAAAGTTATATCTTACACAGTACGGTATCACGGGTACTACCGAGATCGTACACAACCCTTCCTACGAGCAGTTGTTCGAGGAGGAAACCAAATCGAATTTGGTTGGTTATGAGAAGGGACAAGTTACCGAGTTGGGTGCTGTAAACGTAATGACGGGTGTATTCACCGGTCGTTCGCCTAAGGACAAATACATCGTTGACGACGCACAGAGCCACGATAATGTTTGGTGGACAAGCGACGCTTACAAGAACGACAACCACCCGATGTCGGAGAAAGTATGGGGTGAGGTGAAGGCTTTGGCACAGAAAGAGTTGAGCAACAAACGTCTGTTCGTGGTAGATGCATTCTGCGGTGCCAACAAAGAGACCCGTCTGGCTGTCCGTTTCATCGTAGAGGTAGCATGGCAGGCACACTTCGTTACCAATATGTTCATCCGTCCGACTGCTGAAGAGTTGGAGAACTTTGAACCTAACTTTGTGATTTACAACGCTTCGAAGGCTAAAGTGGAGAACTATAAAGAACTCGGTCTGAACAGCGAGACCTGCGTGGCTTTCAACACCACCAGCCACGAGCAGGTGATCATCAACACATGGTACGGCGGCGAGATGAAGAAGGGTATGTTCTCGATGCAGAACTACTACCTGCCTCTGAAGGGCATTGCTTCGATGCACTGCTCGGCCAACACCGACAAAGAGGGCAAGAACACCGCTATATTCTTCGGTCTGTCGGGTACGGGTAAGACCACCCTTTCGACTGACCCGAAACGTCTGCTTATCGGCGACGACGAGCACGGATGGGACGACAAGGGCGTATTCAACCTTGAGGGAGGTTGCTATGCCAAGGTTATCAACCTTGACAAAGAGAGCGAACCGGACATCTACAACGCAATCCGCCGCGATGCACTTCTCGAGAACGTAACCGTTGACGCTAACGGCAAGATTGATTTCGCTGACAAGAGCGTTACCGAGAATACCCGTGTTTCGTATCCTATCTACCACATCAAGAATATCGTTAAGCCGATTTCTGCAGGTCCTGCTGCCAAGAACGTTATCTTCCTGTCGGCTGATGCATTCGGCGTACTGCCTCCTGTATCCATTCTGACTCCCGAGCAGACCAAGTACTACTTCCTGAGCGGCTTCACCGCCAAGTTGGCAGGTACAGAGCGCGGTATCACCGAGCCTACTCCTACTTTCTCGGCTTGCTTCGGTCAGGCGTTCCTCGAACTCCACCCGACCAAATACGCAGAGGAACTAGTTAAGAAAATGGAGAAATCGGGTGCGAAAGCATACCTTGTCAATACCGGTTGGAACGGTACGGGCAAACGTATCTCTATCCGCGACACACGTGGTATCATCGACGCTATCCTCGGTGGCGACATTCTCAATGCGCCTACCAAGACTATCCCGTATTTCAACTTCGAGGTTCCGACCGCTCTGCCGGGCGTAGATCCTGCTATCCTCGATCCTCGCGACACCTACAAAGATGCTGCCGAGTGGGATGTTAAGGCAAAGGATTTGGCTGGTCGTTTCATCAAGAACTTCGTCAAGTACGAGACCAACGAGGCAGGTAAAGCCCTTGTTGCTGCCGGTCCGCAATTGTAATCAGCGAGTCCTTTTGGGCAGGAATCCCGCCCAAAAGGTTCAAAAGAATGAGGCTGTCTAACGATGGGTTGGGCAGTCTCATTTATTGTTAATATGCAACTCAAATCCCCGACCATAGAAGAATGTCAATACAAGTTGCAAATATGAAGAAAAAGCAGTACATTTGCAGGCAGTTTTGATTTGAAAGGTATATGAAGACTCTGAAGTTGATTGAATCAGACTCCTATCTGCAGCCATACGCGCATGCTATTGAGGGTCGTTACAACTATGCCGTGCAGCGTGAGCGCGAACTGACAGGGGGCAAGCCGCTGAGCGACTGGGCAAACGGGTATATGTATTTCGGATTGCACCACACCTCCGGCGGGTGGACCCTCCGCGAATGGGCTCCCAATGCCACAGCGATATACATATTGGGTGATTTCAACGGTTGGAAGAAGAGCGAGGACTACCGTCTGCAGCCTTTATGCAACGGCGTATGGGAAGCCAACCTCAGCGAGAAACAGATGCAGCACGGGCAGTTGTACAAACTGCTGGTGGAGTGGCAAGGCGGTTGGGGTGAGCGCATACCGAGTTACGCCACCCGCGTGGTGCAGGACGAACAGACCAAGATATTCTCCGCCCAAGTGTGGAACCCCGCGCCTTACGCATGGCAACACAAAGCCCCCTCGCGCCGCCGAGGTGCAGCACGTCCCAAACAGGGCGAGGGGCTGTATATATACGAGTGCCATATCGGCATGTCGAGTGAGGAGGAGAAAGTGTCCACCTACGACGAATTCCGCCGCACGGTGCTGCCCCGCATACACAAGTTGGGCTACAACTGCCTGCAAATCATGGCAATACAGGAGCACCCGTACTATGGTTCGTTTGGCTACCATGTATCGAACTTCTTCGCTGCTTCTTCGCGATTCGGTACGCCCGAAGAGTTGAAACACCTGATAGACGATGCCCACGGTATGGGTATGGACGTGATAATGGACATCGTTCATTCGCACGCCGTGAAGAACGAGCGTGAGGGTTTGGGTAACTTCGACGGCACACCCTATCAGTATTTCCACGCCGGTGCACGCAGAGAGCACCCCGCATGGGACAGCCTGTGCTTTGACTACGGTAAGAACGAGGTGCTGCATTTCCTGCTGTCGAACTGCAAGTACTGGTTGGACGAATACGACTTCGACGGTTTCCGTTTCGACGGTGTGACCTCGATGATGTACCTGAGTCACGGATTGGGTGAGGACTTTATGAACTACGGCAGTTATTTCAACGGCAATGAGGACGGCGATGCTATCTGCTATCTGACGCTGGCAAACAAACTGATTCACGAGGTGAAGAAGCACGCCATCACCATTGCCGAGGATATGTCGGGTATGCCGGGGTTGGCACGTCCGCGGAAAGACGGCGGCATGGGCTTTGACTACCGCCTTGCAATGGGCATACCGGACTTTTGGATTAAGTATATCAAGGAGGTGCGTGACGAGGACTGGAAGGCGGGGCATATCTTCTATGAGATGACCAACCGCCGTCAGGACGAGAAGACTATCTCCTATGCCGAGAGCCACGACCAGGCATTAGTGGGCGACAAGACCATCATCTTCCGCCTGTGCGACTCGGATATGTACTGGCACTTCGAGCACGGGCACGCCACCTATATGGTGGACCGTGGTATCGCCCTGCACAAGATGATTCGGCTTATCACGGCGTCCACTATCAACGGGGGCTATCTCAACTTTATGGGCAACGAGTTCGGGCACCCCGAGTGGATAGACTTCCCCCGCCAAGGCAACGGCTGGAGTTACAAGTATGCCCGCCGGCAGTGGAGTCTGGTGGATAATCCCAACTATTTCTATGCCGACCTCAACCGCTTTGATGCCGCGATGGTGCACCTGCTGCGCCGCGAGTTGCAGCCCGTGAAGGACGAGCAAGGTACGCACCTGCCGTGGATATACAAACTGTTCGACAACGAGGGCGACCAAGTGGTAGCGTATGAACGCGGCGACCTGCTGTTTGTCTTCAACTGGAACGGGCAGAAGTCGTTTGCCGACTATGGTATTCCCGCTCCCGCAGGCAAATACAAAGTGCTGCTCAACACCGACGCCAAGGAGTTTGCGGGCTTCGGACTTGCCGATGACGGCGTGGAGCATTTCACCCAACCCGACCCCGCCTATTTCACTGACGACAAGGGGTGGCTCAAACTATACCTGCCCGCCCGCAGCGCAATGATACTGAAGAAACAATAAAAACCAACAGATATGAGACTTATCATCCAACCGAACTACGACCTGCTTTCGGAGTGGGCAGCCAACTATGTGGCACATCGTATCAACGAGTTTGCCCCCAAAGAGGGTACACCTTTTATATTGGGTCTGCCCACCGGTTCATCGCCTCTTGGCATGTACCGCCACCTTATCAAACTGAACCAAGAAGGCAAAGTCAGTTTCCGCAACGTGGTAACATTCAATATGGACGAGTACGTGGGTATCCCCGAAGACCACCCCGAGAGTTACCATAGTTTTATGTGGAACAACTTCTTCTCGCACATCGACATCCGCAAGGAGAACGTGAATATCCTCAACGGCAATGCGCCCGACCTCGCTGCCGAGTGTGCACGCTACGAGGCAAAAATCAAAAACTACGGAGGTATTATGCTCTTCCTCGGCGGCATTGGTCCTGACGGGCATATTGCTTTCAACGAACCGGGCTCTTCGCTGTCATCTCGTACCCGCGTGAAAACCCTCACTACCGACACTATCATCGCCAACTCGCGCTTCTTCAACAACGATGTCAACCTCGTACCCAAGACCGCTCTTACAGTGGGCGTAGGCACTATCATGGATGCCAAAGAGGTGCTGATTATGGTCAACGGACACAACAAAGCCCGCGCATTGCAGCACGCCGTGGAGGAACCCATCTCGCATATGTGGACTATCTCGGCACTGCAGATGCACCGGCACGGTATCATCGTCTGCGACGAGGCGGCTTGTGACGAACTGCGTGTCAGCACTTTCCGCTATTTCCGCGACATTGAGAAGAACAACCTCAACCCCGATACCCTGCTCTGATTACAGATTTCAGTTTGCAGTTTGCAAAAACAAGGGGCTGCCTATCCAAAACGGAGACAGCCTCTTTTTCATATCCCTACCCTATTATATACGTGTGCTGTCCAAGCGCGGAGTGTCATCTTTCTCCTCGTGCTTGGCATAAGCCGACACGATGTGTTTCACAAGGGGGTGCCGCACAATATCCTTCTGATTGAACTCCACAATGGCAATCCCCCGTATATCGCGCAGTCGCTCAATGGCATCGCGCAGCCCTGACTTCTGACTGGCGGGCAAGTCTATCTGCGTCAAGTCGCCTGTAACTATCATCTTGCCGTTGATACCAAGGCGCGTCAAGAACATCTTCAGTTGCGCGGTAGTGGTGTTTTGTGCCTCGTCCAATATCACGATAGCGTCCGCCAGTGTCCGTCCGCGCATAAATGCCAACGGCGCAATCTGTATCACGCCGCGCTCCATATATTCGTTGAGTTTGGCACTCGGTATCATATCCTGCAAAGCGTCATACAGCGGCTGCAAATACGGGTCTATCTTGTCTTTCATATCGCCGGGCAGAAAGCCCAACTTCTCACCCGCCTCCACTGCCGGACGTGACAAAATAATCTTCTTTACCTCCCTGTTCTTCAACGCCCTCACTGCCAATGCAATAGCCGTGTAGGTCTTCCCGCTACCCGCAGGACCGATGGCAAACAGCAAATCGTTGTCCTCATAGGCGTCCACCAACAGTTGCTGATTCCTGCTCCGCGCCACAATCGACTTTCCGTTCACCCCATGCAGTATCAAGTTGTCTTGCAAGTATTCTTGAGGTTGCTCACCATGCAGCAGCATCAATATCTGCTCCTCGTTGAGGGTGTTGTTCTTGATACAAAACGCCTCACACGCCCGCAGACTGCGCTCAAAGCGGGCAATAGCGGCATCAGGTCCTGACACCTTCACATGATACCCCCTCGCCACCACCCGTACATCAGGGTGCTGGTCTTTCAGGCATACCATATTCCTGTTGTTCACGCCGTAAAAAACAGCGGTATCCAGACTCTCATTCAGTTCGATAATTGATTCCATAGCGGTATTTGGTTCAGATATTCATATTCCGTTGGCAGCACGCGCACCACCACACTTTGCACACCGTTGCTCAACATTAAATAGGGTACATGCAATTCTCTGTTATACACGACCGCCTGATCCAGCACTCTCTGCGTCAGCGGCACCCTCTCCGCCTTGAACTCCAACAGCATAAGTGGCTTCATATCAATGCTATACACAACGGCATCACACCTCTTCCGCAACCCTGCCACCTCTATCGGCACCTCCACACCTGTCAGCGAATGAGGATAACCGTATTCCTTCTCCAAACGCTCCAACACCTGTTGCCGCACCCACTCCTCTGGCGTCAACCGCACAAACCGCCGCCGCCATTCGCAAAACACCTGTTCCTTATTATCTATTATACGGGTTTTCATTCAGAACAACAAAGGTACACTTTTTTCAAGACATAGGCAAACACCTCTTTTTTGTATCTTTTTCGGCTAAAGTATAGGTGATTAATAGGTGATTCCCGCGAGGATACAGAGACCTTACCTCAGAGATATGCTTTTTTCAGGAATACATTTTTCCGACTATCCTGTTTACCATACGTGTCGGAAGCAGGCGGTTGAGTATATAGAAAACAGAATATAGTACGCCCCCTACATACAGCGGCTTGACGCTTCGTCGGGTAGCAATGCGGTACAAGTCATACGCCATCTTTTCGGGTGTCATCCCGCCGCGCTCGTCCCTTTCCATGGCAGCCACAGCGGATTGCACATGCTGATACACCTCCTGCCCTGCGACATTCTTCTCGCGCGCATCAGTAAAACCCGTAGCCACATCACCCGGCATCAGCACTGCCACCGTAATGCCAAACGGACGCACCTCGTTGGCAAGGGCGAGAGCCATGGCATTAAGTGCCGACTTACTGGCACTATAGAAAGACTGATATGGAATACTCAGCACTGCAGCCACCGACGAAGTGAAGATAATACGCCCCCTCCTTTGGGCACGCAGAATGGGCAGCACTGCCTTCACCAAATGGAACGCACCAAAGAAATTTACGTCAAACTGCCGCCTTGCTTCACCCGTAGTGGTAAACTCGACAGGACCCGAAATGCCGAATCCTGCATTGCTGATAACCACATCGATATGGTCTGTCTTGCTGCGCACTTCCGAAATGGCCTGTCGCACAGAGACCTCATCCGTCACATCACAATATATATGTGTGATACCGTCGTGAGTCACACCATGCCGGCTGAGTTCAAACACTTGCCACCCGTGTTCAGCAAACAACTGCACGGTAGCCAATCCTATGCCCGAACTCCCGCCCGTGAGCACCAATGTCCTCTTTCCGCTCATATCTGTTGCTGCTATTACCAGTTGATAGGCGGTAAGCCGTGTTGGGTAAGGTAGCGGTTGGCAGCAGAGAAATGCCCGCAACCGATGAAACCGCGGTAGGCACTGAGGGGACTGGGGTGCGGGGCGGTGAGAACAAGATGACGCTTGCGGTCGATGA
>ERZ808245.162-NODE-162-length-39583-cov-5.595856_pt1 | contig 39583 bp, 42 predicted proteins | sample MGYA00521243_ERZ808245 | MGnify/ENA primary metagenome ERZ808245 (study PRJEB31516, sample SAMN03275576) | gut metagenome | biome: mammalia-associated habitat; material: feces | host: Papio cynocephalus | place: Kenya | collected 2012-07-07 ... | reverse complement strand
ACCTCTGCCACGAATGCACATACCTCAGAAACGAATGCTAAGACTTCAGAGACTAATGCTAAAGCAAGTGAAACAAAAGCAAAAACTTCTGAAACGAATGCTAAGGATTCAGAAACTAAGGCAAAGACCTCAGAGACTAATGCAAAAACAAGTGAGAATGCAGCGTCTACCTCTGCCACGAATGCACATACCTCAGAAACGAATGCTAAGACTTCAGAGACTAATGCTAAAGCAAGTGAAGTTGATGCAGCTAAATCAGCAAGTCATGCAGAAGAAGTTGCAGGAAATATAGGAAACCCTGTGTCTAATGTAACAGAAAGCAATGGTCTTGTAACAGTAACAAAGACAAATGGGGCTACCAATACATTCTATGCAGGCCTCAATATCCTTGCAAGAAACAAAACGTATTCCGTAGGTGACATTGCATACAGCCCTAACTTACCATCATGGGCATATCTCGAATGTACGACAGCGGGTACAACAGGGGCTACGGAACCAGATTTCAGTACAGTGACCACAAAAAAAACAATAACAATTCTCAGTAAATTTACTGTATCAGATGGGACGTGTACATGGAGATTACGGGATACACGTTGTAAGTATGAAGTGGGCGACATTATCCCAAAAGTGGGGAGTCCTAAGGATTATGAGTATCTCATCATGGCAGATGGTGGAGCATTTGATGCAGCATATACGGAACTCGCTAAAGTATTCACGGATGGCAAAGTGCCTAACTTACAGGATGGGAGATTCCTTGAAGGTGGAGCAAATGCTAGACAAATCAAAGGTGCAGGATTACCAAATATTACTGGTATGATAGGAGATTCTGTAGGGAGTGCCGGGCTATTTTGGGGTTTATACGGAGCATTCTATGGCGACAAAACCTATGGGTACCGTTCAATAGGACAGAACCTTGCCACCACTGCTGTGGGTGCTGAAACGCATTTTGATGCCTCCCGTTCCAATCCCATCTATGGTTCCTCTGATACAGTACAACCTAAATCATATACAGTAAACTATTATATTTGTTATGGAGGGTGATGATATAGTGGAAATACAAGATGGAAATGCAACGTTTGCAATACGGTCAATAACAGATATGTATAAAGAAATACAACAATTAAAGAAAGAATTACAGGTGGCACAACAATCCCTTATTCCTGTTCCTTTAGCGATTAATAATGACTACATCTTTGGTGTAAAAGTTGGAAATATTGTCATTATTTCATTTGATGGCTTTCCAAACGGGTCACAATATCCTACTGGATGGGGTGCATCGATAGCTACTTTAGATATTGGATACAAAGCAAAAAAGAAGACTTTTTCGATTTTAGGGGCACAGTCTGTTTTAACTCAGTTTGATGATGGGAATATAGTAGTATGCATAGAACAAGGTTCCTCTATTCTTTCATTTGGTAAATATAGTGGAAATGGAGATGTTGTTGGTTTTTGGGCAAGAGGACAGATTGTGATACCAGTAGAAGAATAAGAGATTAAAGGAAGGATAGATATGAAGCGTATGTTAAATACTATATGGAACTTATGGACAGCTACTGAAATCAAAGTAGGTGTCCTTTTTTCTATCCTTTGGTTATGCTTTGACACTCTTGTAGGGGGTGTAGATGCACAGATAAATGCATTGTGCATTTTGGTAAGCCTTGACATTTTAACAGGTGTCTTGGCTTCCTTCCATCTGCAGGCTTTTATGAGTTCTATTGCATCCAAAGGATTATTCAAAAAAGCAACTATGTTTCTCATTGTGGGGCTTGGGGTACTGTTAGACACAGCGATGCATACAACAATGATTCGTACATTGTTTATAAGTGCATTTAGTATCGTGGAAGCCTTAAGTATCATTGAAAATATAGACAAACTAGGATATGGGCAGTATATCCCTGTATTCATTCGTGATTGTCTTGCACAGATTGCAAAAGAAAAGAAAGTAGATAAAGTGAATGAAGGACTAGACAAGGTGATTAAATGATGTTTATTGGAAGTGTAATATGGATGTTCTTATGGGCAACAATACTCACGGGAGCATTATTTTTAGCAACAATACCCTTAATTATTATACTTAGTATTTTAGGATAAGAAGGTGATGAAATAAGATGGAGAAATTAGTAATTGATATTAGTGACTGGCAAGAAAATCTTGACTTTGACGACGTTGCTAAAACAGACGTAGAAGGTGTCATTATTAAAATCAGTGAAGGATTGTCTTACACAAAGAATTTGTGGCACTTTGTAGGGGCATGCAAGCGACATAATTTACCTTTTGGCTTTTATTGTTATTCACATGCAACGACAAAAGAAATGGCAAGACAAGAAGCCAATGAGGTTATTTACTTGTTGGGGACACTTGATATGGAAGAAAAAGAGCCCCCACTAGGCATATGGTACGACGTGGAAGCAGACGAAATGTTTGAGGAAGGGATAGACACTACTGCAATTTGCAGTGCATTTATCAGCTATCTCAATAGGCAGGGATACAGTAAAGTAGGCATCTATACGTCCTCATTGAAATGCACTGATTACATGGTCAACTCTATCAGACCAAAACTGCTTGCGGATTATGTGCCCTACTGGATTGCTGATTATCGGGGTTTCAATGAGTTCGCACAGAATTATCCTGATAAACACTGCAGTGGTTGGCAGTATGATGCACATGGAAACATTGGGGGCGTCGAAGTGGATTTAAACGAGTGGTATGATGAATTTTAGAAAGGAGTCGTGATAACATGGACGAACAAAACAAATGGCAAGAATTAGAAGACAAAGTGAATCAGATGGAAGATAAGGTAAACAGTAAGTTAGATAAGTTGCAAGCTTCTTGGGATAAAGCTACTGACATCTCTACTAACAAAGTGGGAGCGGTGTTCTTACGGGTGTGTGAATGGGTTCTTATCTTTGTCTTGTTATATCAAGTATTCGCAAAATAATAGAAGGGAGCAAATGTATGTGGAAAAGAAAATTATATTTGCTCTTGCTTTTTTGTGTCTTTTGTGTTATGGGGCAGGGTACTATACTTGCCTCACCCGACACAACACAGCAGGCACAGACAGTAACAATGTCAGTCGCACAGTTCAACAGCTTGAGACAAACTACGAAGCTACTCAACGAGAACTACAAGAAGCAGGAGAAAGAAATAAAGATGCTACAGACACAGCTCAACGAATCCAAGAACTCTATAGTGGAAGCCAACAATTACTTGACAAGCTACAAACAGAACTTGATGGAATTGCAAGAGCAAACGGACTTGATGATTCGAGAAAAAAAGACAATGGAACGACAACGTAATTTAGCATGGGTTGTTGCAGGTAGTCTGTTAGTTTGGGGGTGCAGTAAATAAAATGAGTACGAATAAGAAAGTATTGATGCGTGTTCCAAAAACAATATCATATACAAAAGCAATTAGAGCAAAATGTCTTGATTGCGTTTGTGGGCAAGAAGGAGAGGTGCGAACCTGTACTACTGTGTCTTGCCCTTTATTTCCCTATCGCTTTGGTTGTAAACCTGAGTCATACATTAACAAGAACAAAGATTTAGTGAAAATTGTCTAAATACCGTACTTAAACAAGGGTTGGAGATTCTCTGGGTATCTTTAGGTATAATTACATACCTGAGATACCTATTAAATTTAAAACCCTGTTTAATTAGTGGTACACGAATAGAGAAAGGATGGTGTTACATATCGTATGAAAATTAATCCTGAATTATTAGACAAAATAGCAGAGTTAGAAGTGGATGCATTATTGGATGGATTGAGTGATGAAGAATTGAAACGAAACCCACAGTTTTTAGCAAAGGTTCGACAGTTCCTGAAAGATAATGATTTGAAAACTACTCCACAAACCTCTGCTCCTTTAGTAAAACAGATTACAAAAGAAATTCCTGATTTTTCAGAAGGAGATGATGTAGAATTTGTTAACACAATGGACACCAGAGCAAATTGAATCAGCTAAACAAGACTTTCGTAAATTTCTTTTTATTCTATGGGATGAAATTGCTTTACCAGAACCGACAAAGATACAGTATGCTATTGCTACTCTGCTGATGAATTGTCCAGACAAACGATTTATTATTGAGGGCTTCCGTGGGGTAGCTAAATCTTTTATTACATGTGCCTATGTTGTCTGGAAGCTATGGAACAATCCGCAGTTAAAATGCTTAATTATTTCTGCTAGTAAGGATAGAGCAGATGCGAACGCAGTATTTATTAGACGTATTATATACTTACTAGACTTTTTGTCTGAACTAAAACCTGTAGATGGTCAGCGGAATACTCAAAATTTATTTGATGTAGGCTTAGCTATTCCTGATATTTCTCCTTCTGTTAAATCAGTTGGGATTACTGGACAAATTACAGGCTCACGTGCAGATTTACTTATAGCAGATGACGTAGAAATTCCCAATAACTCCAGTACACAGGTGCGTAGAGACAAATTGTTTGAGGATGTTAAAGAATTTGATGCTATCATTAAACCTGGTGAAGAAAGCAAAATTATTTATCTAGGGACGCCTCAGAATGAAATGTCACTGTATAAAGAACTGGATAATCGTGGGTATAACACATTTATATTTCCTATCGTATACCCAGAATCTCCAGAAGAACGGGAGTTTTACGGGGATAAATTAGCACCTTTTATAGCTGTTCCTTATGATAAAAATCCCTCTTTATATGCAGGTAGACCAACAGACCCTGTACGTTTCCCAGAACAAGAAATAGAGGAACGTAGGTTATCATATGGTAAGGCAGGGTTTTCCTTACAGTTTAAACTGAATACCAATTTGTCTGACTATGAAAAATACCCCCTGAAAGTACAAGACTTGATTGTCTCTACAGTGGATATGGAAGAAACGTCACTAAAATGGGCATGGGCAAGTGGATATGAATATAGACTAAATCAGATTTCCTGTGTAGCTATTAAAGGAGATTATTTTCACCGTGAGTTGAGTAGAAGTAAAGAAACTGCTAAGTACACAGGAACTGTAATGGCTATAGACCCTTCTGGGCGTGGTACAGACGAAACTGCATATGCTATTATAAAATACTTGAATGGGTATCTTTTTGTAGTAGAAGTAGGTGGATTCTCAGAAGGTTATTCCGATAGTGTACTTACCCAATTAGCTAATAAATCTAAAGTATATGGTGTGAATGAAATTGTAGTAGAAGCGAACTTTGGAGATGGTATGTTTACCCAACTGTTCAAACCTATCCTGACAAAGATTCACCCATGTGCCATTCAGGAGGTGAAGAACACACAGCAAAAAGAAGCTCGTATTATTGATACTTTGGAACCTGTGATGATGAGACATAAAATGATTGTCGCTGAGTCTGTTATAAAAGATGATTACAGAGTGTATGAAGATAAAGGACAGAAGTACTCATTAGTGTATCAAATGACTCGTTTAAGTAGAGATAAAGGTTCTTTGGCGCATGATGACCGTTTGGATGCCCTAACGATGGCTGTGTCTTATTGGCTAGATGTAATGGATAGAGATGCTCAGACAGGTATGGATGAACAAGTAGATGAATGGTTAGAAGCGATGATGGATGAAGATAGAGGTATATTTTCTATGATGTATGGGGATATACAGGATAATAGCAACCCTAGAAGAAACATAATGAAGAAGAAGTGGTAGTACTAGTGAAAGTAATATGTCCATATATACCTAAGGTATAATTTGACCTTTATATGGGGGAAGGGGAAAGAAACAAAAGAAAACTAAAGTATTATAGTATACCTATGTATTCGGTTAGGTGTCCTTTAGTGTGTCAAAGTATTTTGGAATGCTAAAGTATATCTAACGGGATGCATAGTTTTCGGTATATGTAGACACCTCAAATGTGACACCTCTACTACTACCACCCTTAGACTTCATCAGTGTTAATACCTCATCTCCCGTGTTACTATGGGTATAGCCGTCGTATTCGGTACATCGATGGCAACCATTTTGGGTGTATTCCTCATTCCGATGCTCTTCATTATCGTAGAAAAATTGGGACATCGTAGTGTAAACTAAGGAATCCTTTAGTTACCTAAAGACTTTTGACACCTGTTTGACACTTTTGTCTCCAACGGGTAACACCAGGTTACACGGGACATTATTACTCATGGGATGGGTATAGTATCTTAAGGTAGTCTCTATGTTATTATGACCCATTAACTTACTTACTGTCTTTACATCTACTTTCAGTACAGTAATGAGTAAAGTGGCATAGGTATGTCTAGTATCATATAAGCGATGCTGAAGGTGATTTTCTAGAAGAACATCCTTTACATACTTCTTGAATCTACATCCTACATTATCCCTATCTAAATATCCATAAGCACTCTTAGAGGAATGAAATAAAGAATCCTCTGGGAGTGCTGCTTTTTTTATCTTTTCTACTAACCACTGTCCATACATTTTAGGAATAGGTACAGTACGATTGCTCCATGGGGTTTTCATTAGGCAATCCTTCTGTAGTTTTCCACGTAGACCCAGTGATTTGTTAAAGGTTACTTTGTCTACTTGAATGTCTTCTTTGGTTAGCGCAAGTATTTCTTGTGGTCTTCCTCCGGTTAGGAATGCAATCACAATATACATTTGGTATACCAATGGTATCCTAGACAAATTATCAAAGGACAACAACTTCTGTACTTCTTCTAAAGTAAAAGTTGTTATATTTCTTGATGGCTTACCCTTAATCTTCTTGATACTTCTAGGGCTGTTCATAGGATTATCTTCAAGGTATCCTTCATACACAGCCATCTCTAGTATACTCTTAAACTCTTTTCTCCAACGTGATAGGGTAGAAGTAGCATATCCATGGGAAGCCAACCCTAGGAAAAACCTATTAATTACTGTACTATCTAAAGTGTAAAACTTTGTCTTATCTAAAATACTTCCTTGTATATGCTTACGATAAAACATGCGTATTCCATACAAGGTAGACTCACGATATACACCTTCCTTTAGTTGTATAAAATGTTCAAAGTATTCGGAAATGGTAGTAGGGGAGTAGTACTTAATATTACTCTGGCTTACCTCTTGGAAAAACTTCTCTACTTCTTTACGGGTAGGGAAAGTCTTTGAAATTCTTTTTTGTTCGTTCCCTATAGTAACTCTGATAGTACCCTTAAATTTTCCACTGGGAGTCCTTGTAATAGACCCAGTTCCTGCTGTTCTTTTTGTCATATTATTTCATAGTATCCTCTCCCTTTTGTTTCTTATTCCCCTTATACCAGAGAATATCATAGGAAATAGGGGGTGTCAAAATTGGTAAAAATTGTGAGATACCACTTAATTGAAAGAAAATTCAGGAAAACCCCCGGTACCCCCACGGCAATTCCTTATGAAAAAACATTTTATATTCTATATGATACACACGGAACCGTGTAAATATCCTAAGGAAATACCTTAGGTATCACGTCTATATCTTTTATATACCCTACCTAGGTATAGTATATGGAATGGCTTAGATACGCCTTGAAATTAATAGCTATTACTTGGGTATATCTATTTGTTTTTGGTAATACTGGGGTACTACTAAGTACCAATCTTAGCGTTTATGCAGGAATTATGTAGGAATATTCTATTATTCTATTTTGATATTACTTGATATTCCTTTGTGTAATAAAGGAAAATACAATCTGTTTATACTACATATAGTATATACATGATATAGACATATATATATATATATAATACAACATTATATCACAAAAATTAAAGGGCATTATCTTTAGAATACTTTTATAGTACTCTGTAAAGATAATGTCCTTTTTTTTTGTCTTTATTTAGTCATTTCTAGAATTTCATCTGTAGATATACTATAATATCTTGCGAGTTTTCGCACAATGTCGATTTTTGGCTCTCTTGTGCCATACTCATATCTTTGATATACTTGCTCTTTAATGCCCAAAGCGTCCGCAACTTCTTTTTGCGTCTTTTCCCTTTCTTCTCGTAATTCTTTAATTTTTTTGTTAATACTCATAAATTAACCTCCTAAATCTCTTGACAACAACCAATAGGATGTGATATGATATCAATGTAGACAGCCAAACGGTTGCTACATACTTATTATATCATATACATTTGGATATTAAAAGAGACGAAAAAAAAAAATAAAATCTCTTGACAACAACCAATAGGATGTGATATAATATCAATGTAGACAGCCAAACGGTTGCTACATATTTATTACCGTTTAACACAACCGATAGGATGTATCGACAAAGGAGACATGATTATTATGAAAACATTACAACAGGTTATTAAAAAAGTACCTAAAGTGATAATGGAAGTAAAACCAACTCGAAAAATTAAATGCTTTAATCCTATGATTGATGACCAATATGAATGGTTGGAAAATACCGTATTACTATGGATGACTGAAAGAAGTTTAATTAAATTAACTAATTGGGTATGCCAAAAAGAAGAATTTAAAGCAACACCACAGGGATATTTGAATATGGAAACGGGAGAAATAAGTTGGCATTTAGATGAAATTGGTTATGATGATGAACTTCTTGCTCGTGCTCTAATTGAAATTGCTATTGAGGGTCGTATAACCATTTATGAAGATGGACGAATCACCTTGAATTCCGCAATATAGTGTAAGTCGAAACAAGAGGGATATATACTTTCCTTCTTGTCTAGTAAGAGTGGCTCTCTTGCTACTGATGATGACAAGCCAACCAATTTTACAAGGAGAAGTGATTATTATGACAACAAGAAGCTATGAAGAAATCAAAGAAGTGATTATGGAACAGTTAGAAGATTTAGATTTTGATACTCTTGTATACTTGTGGAATGAGAAGGAAATAAGCGAAAATAGTGATAGAGAAGTATACGAAATGTCGGAAAGCACTTTGGAAATGCTCAACCAATCATTATTTAGTACAATTCTAAGAATTCAATACGGTGATTTTGATATTGATGATGATTACTTTACAATCAACGACTACGGTAACTACGAATCATTCAACGACTTTAAGGACGCTAATTGTCCAATAGATTTAGAAGAATTAGCTGAATGGCTCACCACTGATGATAACTATGAAAATTATGATAATGAATTGGGGGATTTATCGAAAATTTTAGAAGAAGAAGATTAATAGTATAGGGATAGACATATGGAATAGTTGTTACTATGTCTTCCATATGTCTATCCAGTAATAAAAACATAAGGTGTTATAGGAGGAACGGCACAGATGAAATGGTATTATGCATTCTATCATGAGGAATTCAAAGGTGGAAAATTTAAAGGTGGGGAGGACTTGCACATTATACAAGCATTCCATTCTGTACATGCAAGAAAAGAAGCTATCAAGAGTTACCCATTACAACATCAAGATAAATATACAAAAATAAACATGTGGGAAATAACACGTAAAGAAGTAGCAAAAATATATGGTCGTAAATTTCGAGTTGTGAAAAGTATTGTTAAAGGTGGCGGGTATCTTGTCACTGACTATAGAACGGGGTATCAAAAGGTTCTTTATTGGGCAAAGTAGATAAGTAAATATATGAGAAAGGATGATTTTTATGAAATTTTATTACGCTCATTACTCCACATATGGAATTCATACGACATGGGCAAGTGATGGGAAAATAACCGGGGATGTATTTGCCTTTGAGTCAAAGAAAGAAAGAGATATGTTTGTTGAACAACATGAAATGGATAGAAGATATTCACGCATTGTTTGTCGTTCAATAACACGTAAAGAAGTGGAAGCAAATTATGGGCGTCATTATTACATAGCACGCACATACACGCCTTATGATGATATGGAAAATGAACATTTAATGGTAAAAACATTCGCTGATGATATAGTTTGTGGTGCTGAAATTGTTGAATACTATGCATAGAAAGGAATAGAAGCATGCTAGAAGATATTAAAGAAGTTCTTGAATGTGTTTTCATGTTTATTTATTTCCTATTCGTATTAGTCGTTGTCTCGTGCCTAGCTGACTAATAAGTAATAGTAGTAGTACACAAAATAGAACATAGGGAAGTACAAACAACTAGTAGTATAACTCTATGTTCTATTTTTATACCCAAAATTAATGTGTCCAGTATATGGGGAAGGGGGAATCAGTCCATCAAGGATATACATACATACATTACAGATAAGGAAAAGGAGAAAGAAAAAGATGAATACACTAGAAGAACAAATTGCATTAGAAAAGTATTTCAAAGAATACGCTGAAAACATAGTGAAAAAAAATCTAGCGGATTCAGTTCAAACTGGACAATACGCACAAACACAAACAGGGCGAAACATTATGAATTATCTAATAAATAATTTTGTCACTAATATACAAGCGAGTATAGAAGGGCTTGCGAAAAAGAAACGAGGAGTAAGACCGAGGTACCTAGATTTATTACAGAAATATATTAAGCTGTATGAAGATGAGCCTGAAAAATTATACTTACTACTAGCGACAAATACTCTTAAGAATGTTGTAAATAGGATAATGAGAAAAAAATATGTCTTGGCAGGCATAGCACAAGAGGTGGGGGAGGAGGTAGAAGAAGAGGTAAATTTATATGTCTTTATGAAAACACAAGACAAAGCCGAGATACGATATACCAAGGCAATAAACCAAAGAATACGACGGGATTACAAAGAAAAATTTGTACGAAAAATATATGAGAATGAAAAAGTTAGTACGGCTATAACTAGTACAACATCGGAACGCTCCGCCCTTGGGGGACAACTAGTAGAAATACTTACAGAGTCCACCGATTTTTTCAACATAAAGTCAACGGGGACTAAAGGCTTATTAGAGTTGCGTCCTAGTGACATTTTCATACAGACAATTCAGAAGAATGAGGGACGTTTATTAGCAAGAGCCATTAAGTATATACCCACAATCATCCCTCCCAAGGGTTGGGACAACATGTATCATGGAGGATACTATGGAGTACTAGCGAATAAGGTATCATTCATGCGAAATCACCCATACACAAAGAATACGTACACCATGAAAAGATATCTAGCTAGACTCAATGAGCTAGATTTGTCTAGAGTGTATAAGGCGGTAAATCGAATACAAGCCACCCCTTATCGAATAAATAAGTCAATTTTGTCTACAATCACAACCCTGATGACGAACGGCGGAGATAGAGCAGGCTTACCTGCTATGGAACCTGCCCCACATTTACCGCCCTTCCCATATACAGAAGAAGAAATAAAACAATCAGAGGAATTACAAACCCTCTTTAAGGAACATAAAAAGAAGCTAGTAAAAGAAATTCATAAGGAAAACTCTAGGAAAGGCAGGGCATTGCGAGCAATTATGATAACAAGCCTAGCAAAATCTTTTGCCAAGTACGAAAGTATATGGTTCCCTATGAATATAGATTTTAGGGGGCGTATATATCCAATACCTACTGGCTTAAATCCACAGGGGGACGATATGACAAAGGGGCTGTTAGAGTACGCCGACCCTGTTCCAGTTAAAAAAGATGAGGACTTGGATTGGCTAGCGATTCATGGAGCAGGGCTAGCAGGATTCGACAAAATACCATTGCCCGACCGCATATCGTGGGTAAAGACAAATGAGGGAAACATTTTGTCTAGTGCTACCGACCCTATATGTCATACTTGGTGGCAGGACATGGATAAACCCTTCCAATTCTTAGCATGGTGCATGGAATGGAAGAATGCCAAGGAATATATAAAAAATCATAATACCCTAGTTGGTTTTCTATGCAGGTGTTTCATTGCATACGATGGAACATGCAGTGGTCTACAGCATTATTCGGCGTTACTACGAGACCCCATAGGTGGTTCAGCTGTAAACCTCATCGACCATGACAAACCTGCTGACATTTACAATGAAGTAGCACAAAAAGTTTTAAAAATGGTACAAGAAGATAGTGTAAATGGTACGCTAGTAGGAAAGAAGGAAGGAACACCAGGAACAAAGCAATTAGCACAAGCATGGTTATCCTATGGAATAACTAGGAAGGTGTGCAAACGCCCTGTTATGACTCTAGCCTACGGGAGTGGTCAATATGGATTTGGAGACCAAGTCTTTGAAGATACGACCAAAGATAATCCTAGTTTTAAAGACATAGAATTTCCTGCAGCACAATACCTAGCCAAGTTAATATGGAAGGGTGTAAAGACTACTGTAGTGAAAGCTACGGAAGGTATGCAGTATTTAAAAGAAGTAGCAGGTCTTTTGTCTAAAGAGGGCTATCCCGTAGAGTGGGTAACCCCCCTAGGCTTACCTATTCAGCAAATGTACCTAGAATTAAAAACAGAATGCTTTAGATTACGCTTTGGGGGTGCTTCCGTACGCTATCGTATATACGTTACCGACGTGAAAGAAGGTGAAGAAATTGACAAAAGAAAACAAACTAGTGGTGTAGCCCCTAATTTTATTCATAGTATGGATGCAGCACATTTAATGCTAGTTGTCAATAGTTCTGAGGGTAAAATAAGGAATTTTACAACGGTACACGATTCGTTTGGTACTTCCCTTGGAGAAGCCGAGAATATGAGACATATTATTCGAGAACAATTAGTAAAAATGTATACAGAGCATGACCCATTGCAAGAGTTTAAAGAACATGCTGAAGAACTGCTACAGAAGGAAGTTCCAGAGCCACCTAGTAAGGGTAATTTGGATATAAATAGTATAATATCTAGCAAGTTTGTCTTTCATTAGTATGGAGTAAGAAAAATCTTACAGGAATGACACTACGTTGGACATTAGAAGGTGTGCAAGCGGTGAAAGAAGATATGGAATATTATGGATATGAAAACTACTAAGCACAGAAGTGCGCCCAGAGGATACTTCAACCAAAGAAATAGACAAAATAACTTTTTTAACTTCTGTCTTAAAAAATTAATGTGTCCAGTATATGGGGGAAGAGAAAGGAATACCTAAGTACCTTTTAAGTATTTTTCTAAGTAGTAGTTAAGTAGTAAATACTAAGGAATACCTAAGGAATACTACTTAGCTACTACACCCTATCTTATACTATTTGTCTATTCAAGAAATTAAGGAGGAGGAAGTAAGACGATGTATTCACCGAGAGAGTATTTACAGTTGTTAGAAGCTTATGAAGAATTACAATATAAGTACAAAGAGTTAGAGGAAGAAAATTTTTGTCTACGAGATGAGTTAGAAGAACGGAAACAAGAGAAAGAGGATAATAGTGATGTTAAACCCCCGATAGATACAAAGTATCACGACAAGCATTACAAACTCTGTGTCTTTGAACCCATCCAGGCAATGCAATCACTGCTAACTAAAGAGCAGTTCAAAGGCTTTTTGCTAGGAAATATTATTAAATATCGGTTACGTGCAGGGTACAAGGGAAACACCGCGCAAGATGATATTGACAAAGCAAAGAGGTATGAAAAGTGGGTTGAAGAGTTAGAGAAGAAAGGGGAAATAAAGAGTGATAGCCAAGAATAACAATAAGACTAAAACTACTGAGAAAAATTTTAATCGACCGTATCTTATGTATGCACAAAAACTTACAGAATTTTTAAATAAGGGGAAGTATGACAAGGAAATTTGCATTATGCTTGGCGTTATCGCTATACGTTCTATACAAAAGCATACAAAATTCCATGATGAAATTAGGACAGCTATAGGGGCTTTGTATCTAGAGGATTTATATGGTGTAACTCTTATTGGAGCATGTAAAGCTCAAGTAGAAAATTCTATTAATTTTAATTATTAACAAGGAAAGGGGTATAGTATGAACACTATGATAGGTATTAAGTTATTACGGGATGGTGCAGAGATTCCCTGCATAAAGACAAAAGGTTCTGTAGGTGCTGACTTAGTTTGCCCTGAGGATGTCTTTATCAAACCATTTCATCAAATAGGACATGGGACTTTGGTTCCTTTAGGATTTTCTTTACAGATTTCCAATGGATATGCAGTATACCTCTACTTACGGTCAAGTACAGGATTGAATACTCCACTACGTCTGTCTAATGCTGTAGGGGTAGTGGATGCGGATTACACAGGCGAAGTAGGACTGCTACTAGATAATTTGTCTAACCAGACAATTCATATTGCTAAAGGTACAGCACTTGCTCAAATGATTCTTAAAAAGCAAGATAAGTATGAGTTTAAATTAATGTGTCCGGTATATGGGGGAAAGAAGGTTCCAACCACGCCAACATTAGAACATCGTACTGGTGGTTTTGGTTCCACCACTACTACTACTTCCCCAACTGTAGCAAAGAAAACAAGAACAAGAAGAAAAAGAAATGTTAACAGCAGAAAGGATTAGTGAGAAAAATTATGAAAATTAAAGGTAAAGCTTATTGGACAAAAGTTCGTAAACCGGAAGAATGGCAGGGACAGCCGATTGGATTTTCTGTACAGGTACAAATGCCAGAAGAAAATTTACAGCGAATGAAAAAGTATTTTACAGACAAATGTATTAATGATGTCTTTGCAGAAAAGAACTGTGTTGGAGAAATTACGTTGCCTCTTAAAATCCTTGCAGATGGTAAGGAAACGGTTAAAGTAAAGACCAAACATTTCTATATAGACAAAGCAACAGGGAAACAGATTCCTAAACATATCCCAGTTTATAATGAGTATGGTGAACTGATTCCTGATGATGTCGCCATTGGTAATGGGTCTGATGTAGAAGTAGCCTGCAATGTCAAATACTTCTATGAAGGTCAGAAAAAGTGGGGTGTACGTTTGTATCTCCAGAGCATGATGGTAACAAACCTTGTCAAATATGCAACAGATGGCTCTGAGGAATTTGAGTTCAAGAAACGTCCTGCCAATGAAGATTCCACAGATGAACCTCATGCAGATGAGGTAGACTTCTGATAACGGGCGGAGTATTTAGACGACGTAAGACAAGCAGAACACGAAGTAATTATGAAGAGACACTACTGACAGATTTAAAGAGTCGGGGTGTCTCTTTTACTTATGAAAAGTATGCATTGAAGTATGTGCAGGAGCATACTTATACCCCTGATTTTGTCTTACCCAATGGAATTCTTGTAGAAGCTAAAGATGGTGAAGGTTCTAGATTAAAGCCATCTCTAGATGCTAAGGCAAGAGGAAAAATGATACGGATTACGAAACAGTATCCAGATTTAGATATACGATTTGTCTTCCGTACCGATGCTATGTTACATAGCTTAGGCAAACGCTGTTCTGTATGGTGCAAGGAACACGGGTTTCCGTACCATATTGGAACATCTATACCTGACAAATGGTTTAAAGAGAAAGGTAAGATGCCTAAAGAAATTTATAAGAAAGGATAAAGGTGATAATGGGATTAAAGTTTAGAGATAGAGATTATACCTTCTTCTATAAACTACATTACGTAGATTTACAAGGTAAAACTATCCCTGAACTGGTATCAGAAGTACGCAAAGAAGGGGAGTTTTCTCTTCCTTATCAAGTGACAGTAGCTAGAGATGGCGACATTACCTTGATGCGTCCTCTCGAATCGGTTGCAGGGAGTCAGCTAGATATGGCTGATTTAGGTATTCACATCTTAGTGGATGCTCAAGACTTACATCACATGACAAGGATTCAGAAAATGAACCTTAATGATTTCTTGAAAGATTTAAAAAATAAATATAAAGAAATAGAAGATTGGACTGAAGAAGACTTAAAAGAAAAGTGAGAAGAAGAAGCCTATGGAAAATACAGCAGTACGTACACACTTGCCATGTCCAGATTGTGGTTCCTCTGATGCATTGACAGAATACTCAGATGGGCATACCTATTGTTTTTCTTGTGAAACGGTGCGGTATCCATCATCAGCATCAAAGAGTGAAGGGATACAGTATCAGCAAAATCATGAGATGATAGATGTAAACTCTTTGTCTTTCAACCCATTACGTAAAAGGGGCATAATGACTTCTACATGCGAAAAATATAAATATTATACGGGATGGCACAATGGAAAGCCTGTACAGGTAGCTTGCTATTATGATGATGCAGGGATGCTAGTAGGTCAGAAAGTGAGATATCCAGACAAAACGTTTGAAACCTTGGGTAAAATATCTCAACGATTTTGGGGGCAGGAACTGTTTAATAGCAGAGGTAAGCTAGTCATCACTGAAGGTGAAATAGACTGCTTAACTGTGTCTCAACTGCAGGGTAATAAATACCCCGTTGTGTCTATACCATGTGGAGTAAATAGCGCAAAGAAAGTTATTAGTCATAACATGGAATGGTTGTCTGGGTTTGATGAAGTCATACTCATGTTTGATATGGATGAACCGGGCAGAAAAGCAATAAGAGAATGTTATGGACTACTAAAAGGTATTAAGATAGCAAATCTACCACTGAAAGACCCTAACGAATGCTTATTAGCAAGTAAGGGACAAGATGTTATTAATGCCATCTGGAATGCAAAGCCCTATAGACCTGATGGAATAGTTAACGGTTCTGAACTTTGGGATGTAATTGACAGTGAAGAAGAAAGTAAAGGGTATTTATATCCGTGGGTTGACTTACCCCTGAATGAAATGACACTCGGAATGCGAAAAGGAGAATTGGTGGTTATTACTGCAGGTACAGGTGTAGGGAAGACAACGTTTGTTCGACAGCTTATGTATGAGTTGGGTGTGCATCAAGGATTAAAGGTAGGTTGTATGATGCTCGAAGAAAATGTAAGACGCACAGGCATAGGACTTATGTCTATCCATACAGGGTGTAGATTACATTTAAACAGACACAGTATTTCAGAGGAAGACTATAAGAAAGCTTTCGATGAAACACTTGGGACAGGACATTTTGTCTTATATAACCACTTTGGCTCTTTAGAGGGTGACAACTTACTTAACAAAATACGATACTTAGCAATTACAGAAGAATGTGACTTTATCGTATTAGACCATGTCTCTATAGCTATCTCAGGTCTGGAAGGAGACAATGAACGAAAGCTTATTGATTACTTAATGACACAGATGCGAAGCATTGTTGAAGAAACTGGGGTAGGTATGTTAGTTATTTCTCACCTAAGACGCCCTGATAATTCGCAGAAATCTCATGAAGAAGGAGGAACCACATCTTTGTCTCAGTTGAGGGGTTCTCATGCTATATCACAGTTATCTGATATTGTCATAGGATTAGAACGTAATCAACAAGATGAAGATGAAGAGATACGAAACATGATACGTATTCGGGTGCTAAAAAACCGATTTTCAGGAGATACTGGTATAGGTGGGTATCTCGAATACAACAAGAAAACAGATAGATTAGAAAAGACTACACCACGAAAGAGGGATAGTGATGAAGCAGAATTTTAAAGTACCTATTGCAGGGTACGGGATAACATTAACAGAGATTCCAGGTGAAATTGCTCTGTATTTTGAAGTAGGAAATTGTGAATGTCATTGCAAAGGATGTCACTCGAATTACTTATGGGATACCAATTTGAGTACGCCCATGAAAAATCCTGAATATATTTTTAATATTGTCAGAAAATATAAAGATGATGTGACAGCTATTCTATTCATGGGTGGCAATCGAAATGGTATGGATTTCCTAACATTTTTAGAAGAAGTTGTAAAACCTATCAAAGAAAATACTTATAAGGATATAGGTATTTATTTGGGTTCATGGGAAGCTTTAGATGTTTCGTATGCTGCAACATATTGTCGATGGATAAAGGTTGGACTATATCAGAAAGACAAAGGTGGGCTAGACTCACCTATTACAAATCAACTTTTTCTAGAAGTACAAAACTATAATTTTTTAAAAGGGAAAGAGGATAAATAATAAATGACATTTGTATTAACGGTAATTAAGGGTTGCCCTTTTTGTGATGAACTTCTTAAGATTTTTCCAAAATTGGTGAAAAAGTATCAAGGTGTTTCCTTCAGTATGCGCTGTGTATCTGAAGATGCTTTGAAATTATATCCAAAAGACACAGTATTTCCTATTGTGGGTTTTGTTCATTTAGGTGTAAAGGGGGAAATCACAGATGAAATCAAAGGCGCACTTTTTGAACAAGATGTAATTAAATTTATAGAAAGGAATGTGACCAGAGCTATTGAAAATGACAAAACAGAAACTACTTAATTTGTCTCAGGAACAGATTAATGCAAAGCTTGACTACATTCAGAAATATGCTAAATCTTCAAATAGTGCTACAGGCTCATTGGTAGATAGTAATGCAAACGTAGATACGAAGAATATTGGTATTCTGGAAGCTGAGTTGTATAAACCAGAGACAATTCAATTAAACAGAGAGTTGGTAAAACGAAAGATTAGGGAAAAATTCCCAGAAGATAAAGGTCTGGATGAACAGTATATTAAGGATATTGAAAGTCATTTGGTGTATATCCATGATGAAACATCCTTACGTCCATATTGTACTTCTATTACATTGTTTCCTTTTCTACTGCATGGAACAAAACCTTTAGGTGGTAAAAGTAAAGCCCCTCGTAATTTGCATAGTTTTTGTGGCAGCTTTGTCAATTTGGTCTATCAGATTGCTTCAGGATTTGCAGGGGCTGTAGCTACTGTAGAATTCCTTTTGTATTTTGATTATTTTGCTAAAAAGACATATGGGAAAGATTATATCTATGAGCATGATAAGGAAATACGGCAGGCTTTGCAGGGTGTAGTGTATGCTCTAAACCAACCTGCCAGTGCGAGAGGGAATCAGTCTGTATTCTGGAATATCTCAGTATTGGATAAATATTACTTCAATCATTTATTCGGTGAGTTTAGATTTCCAGATGGAACAAAGACAAAGTATGAAGGGTCTTTTCATGATTTACAGTTACTTTTCATGGAATGGTTCAGGGAAGAACGGGAGAAAGAACTTCTTACTTACCCCGTATTAACCGCTTCTCTACTTATTGATGAAGAGGGATTCCCAAAAGACGATGACTTTGTGCAGAACATAGCAACAGAAATGTCTAAAGGATTAAGCTTTTTTGTCTATGAATCCGAGAGTGTGGATTCCTTGGCAAGTTGTTGTCGGCTTAGAAATGAATTAGCAGATAATACATTTAGCTATACCTTGGGTGCAGGTGGGGTGTCTACTGGCTCTATACAAGTAATCACTATGAATATGAACAGATTAATTCAAACGGGACAGAGCTTGAAACAGACAGTAGAAAGAGTGCATAAGTACTTGGTGGCACACCGTGCTGTTATTGAGGATTATCTGAATGCAGGACTGTTACCTGCCTATACTGCAGGATTTATTGATATAGACAAGCAGTTTGTGACTGTAGGCATCAATGGCATGTTGGAAGCTTCCGAGTATCTCTATAAGAAGCCCAACCCAGAGTTTTACAGAGATTCTTTGAAAGTTATCTATGAAGCCAATAAAGAAGCTAAGAAAAAGTATGGCATCAAATTTAATAGTGAGTTCGTACCTGCTGAGAATCTTGGGGTGAAGAATGCTAAGTGGGATAAAGAGGATGGTTTACAAGTTCCTCGTGATTGTTACAACTCCTACTTCTTCCCAGTCGAAGATGGTTCTTATAATATTGTAGACAAATTGAATCTTCACGGAAAAGAAGTAACTCAGTATTTAGATGGTGGTGCAGCTTGTCACTTAAACCTGAGTCAACTTTTGTCTAAAGAGCAGGCGTATGCATTGTTATGTTTGGCAGGTAAAAAAGGAGTGTCTTATTGGACGTATAACTGTTTAATGACCTGCTGTGATGATTGCGGTTATATTAATGTAAATACAGAAGACCATTGTGTGAAATGTGGTTCTAAGAATGTTGGATATGCTACTAGAATTATTGGGTATCTAAAGCGTATAGATAACTTCTCTGAACCCAGACAGAAAGAAGCTTTAAAGAGAATATATACGTAGGGAAGAGAAGGGAGCATTTGCGATATGCTTATTTTCGACATAGAAACAGACGGATTACTGGATACACTGACTAAGATTCATTGTATGTGTATCAAGGATACAAAGACAAATCAGATGTATCGTTATACACCAGATACTATTGTAGAAGGTGTGAAGAAGCTTATGACAGAAGGTGCTACAATCTGTGGACACAATATCATTGCCTTTGATATTCCGGCAATCCAGAAGTTATACCCTTGGTTTAAAGTCAAGAAAGACAACGTTATTGATACTTTGGTCTATGCTCGACTCGTATTTTCAGAAATTAATTACATAGACAATAAACTGACTCGAAAGAAAATACTTCCTACTAAACTATATGGTTCACATTCACTGAAAGCCTATGGGTATCGGTTAGGGGTATTGAAAGGTACATACGCATCTGACTATGAAGCAGATGATGTGTGGGCTGTATTCAATGAGGAGATGCTAGATTATAACGAGCAGGATGTTGTAGTAACTGAAGCTTTGTATAATAAGTGTAGAAAAAAAGAAACAAGTGAGCAGGCGTTGTCTTTGGAGCATAAAGCACAATGGCTCATGGTCAAGATGGAGCATAACGGCTTTACGTTTGACAAAGGAAAAGCGTTGTCTCTTTTGTCTACTCTACAACAGAAACAGAATATTGCTGTAGAACAACTGAAAGAGCTAGTACCTAGAATACCAGGAGAAATATTTATTCCCAAAAGAGATAATAAGACAAAAGGCTATAAGGCAGGGGTTCCTATTCAAAGATATAAAGAGTTCAATCCCAATAGTCGACAACAAGTACTCTGGATTATGAAAGAATATTATGGGTATACATTCGAAAATCCAGATATGTATAATGCTGATGGTAAGTTACAACTAAATGAAGATACCTTTAAATTAATTGCCAAAGATTCTACAGCATCAGCAGAAGTACGTAAATTAGCTGAATTATTCCAGACAAACTTTATGTTGACAAAACGATTGGGGCAGTTGGTAGATGGAAAGAATGGGTGGTTAAAACTGATGGCACCTGATGGAAAAATCCATGGACGTGTCAATCCTAACGGAGCGATTACAGGGAGAGCCACACATAGTAGACCCAATGTAGCACAGGTTCCTCATGTTGGCTCTGAATATGGCAAGGAGTGCCGTGAGCTATTCACTGTTCCTGAGGGATGGTGGCAGGCAGGAATAGATGCTTGTGGATTAGAGCTACGTTGTCTGTCCCATTATTTGTATCCATTTGACCATGGAGAATATGCTAATGAATGTGTTAATGGAGACATACACACTAAGAATCAAATAGCAGCAGGATTACCAGAAAGAAACATGGCGAAGACGTTCATCTATGGCTTTCTCTATGGTGCAGGAGATGCCAAGATTGGGCAGATTGTTGGAGGTTCAGCAGAGCATGGGGCAGAATTACGGAAGAAATTTCTGAAAGCTACCCCTGCTATAAAGAAGTTACAAAGCTATGTAAAGAATCTTTTGTCTGAATACAATGTGGAACTAAGGGAGCGTACATGGAAGACACGGTATCTCAGGGGTCTTGACGGACGCTTATTGTATACCAGAAGTATTCATTCTGCTCTTAACTTATTATTACAATCAGCAGGTGCCATTGTTTGTAAATATTGGATAGTACGCACAGAAGAACGTCTTTTGTCTTTGGGATTAGACCATGGAAAAGATTTTCAACTGATGGCTTGGGTACATGATGAACAGCAAATAGCCTGCAGAACACATGAGATAGCTGAGATTGTTGTGCGAGAAGCACAGGAAGCTATGAGAGACACACAGAAATATTATCACTTTAACTGCCAGTTGGATACTGAAGGAATTATTGGACACAACTGGGCAGAATGCCATTAATAAGGAGAGGATGTCAATGTTTGCTAAACGAATTAAATGTGCTAAATGTGGACGCACACTGCTCACTGGATGCACACGTAATGTAGTTGCGATTGAATGCAGCTGTGGTGAAACTACATACCCAAACGAAAAATCTAGAGAGGAGATTAGTAAAGATGAGATGCGTCACAAAAAATACAACAGATAGCATTCATTATGATGTGGTAACAAACTGGCATGTAATGGATATTGATGAATCTATTGTAGCCAGTGGATATCCAATGTATAAAGTATTGCCTCAGCTACATGACAAAAATGTTTTTCCGTCTGTAAATGAAAAGAGTTGGAAGCGTGCTGAACGACTTGGAGCAGCTCCCTGTGGTTCTGGGCATGATTGTTTTCTAAAGGGCATTCTTGTGTCTTTTGATTTAACAGCTTCTGTAAAAATGTGGACACAGGCTGAGCGATATACGCATTTTTACCCGGTGTCGAGTATGTCTACAATGCATATGTTGCCATCTATGGATGTTGCATTCATTGAATACACAACACCTGAAGCAGTACAAGTACTGTCATCTTGTATAGATGCTTTTAATTGTCATAAAACAGATGATAATCTTATACGTGCTTTATATAATTATCCTTCTGGATTACTACTGACTGCACGTATTTCTACTAATTACTTACAGTTAAAGACTATATATAAACAACGTCGTACCCACTTATTGCCAGAATGGCAGGAATTTTGTGATTGGATAGAAGAATTGCCAAAAGTAAAGGAATTAGGAGTAGTGTAGTAATATGACAATGAATTTAATATTTGATGCAGACATGCTACTTTTTGTCTCTTTATTGGAGTGTGAAAAACCAGTGCATTGGAGTAATGACATATGGACTCTTCACTGTGACTTTACGGAAGCTAAAGTATACTATAGTAATTTTGTAGTAGACCTTACAGAAAAAGTGTTGAATCATTATAACTATGCTGATGGTGGAGATTATAAATTGTTTATGTGTCTTACGGACAAAGCACACGCCAACTTTCGGAATATAGAAGTATACGATGAGTATAAAGCAAATCGAAATGGTAAGCGCAGACCAGTATGTTTCAATCAAATGCGTAAATGGATTTTAGACACATATGTCTGCTATATGGAACCTCACCTAGAAGCTGATGATTGTGCAGGATTACTTACACAGGAAGTTAAAGGTGATTATGTTCTTATATCGGGAGACAAAGATTTTCGTTCATTGCCAGGAAAATTCTATGATTTTATGAGAGATAAATATTTCAATACTACTGAAAAAGATGCTGTACGATGGCACCTATTACAGACAATTATGGGAGATACCACGGATGGCTATAAAGGTGCAGCAGGTTTCGGTGAGGTGAAGAGCAATAGAATCCTAGATGAGTTAGGGGTTTCATGGAATACGGTTCTTAGGGCATATAGAGGGGATGAACAGGAAGCCTTGAAAAATGCTCGCTTAGCTTACATCTTACATAAAAAGGGGGATTATGATTGGAAAACAGGAAGTATACGACTATGGGAACCACATTTATTATCCGATATGGAATAGAACAGACCTCCCTGGATGTCTATAGAGTTTATCAAACATTTATGAAGTATGCTAAAAAACATCCCCTGTACAAGATAGCAGCAGACAAAGAGCATATTTGGACAACTATCTCATTATTGAATAAGGTAGGGCAGATTGCTTATTTCTATCTTGAGGATGTATTAGTTGGGGTAGTTGCCTTTACAATTCAGAATAATCCTCTATGGTGGACAAAAAATGACTGCAAAATGTTAGAAGAGCTTTTTGTCTTACAACTGTCTGATATGGCAGGATTTGGCAGAGTAGCAGCACAGTTTCTAAAAGATATGTGTAGGGATAATGAATGTACTTTTGTAACCACAGGAGCTTTATTGGGTTCTAATAACAGCTATCGTAAGATAAAAGGCTATTCTATAGAGTACCCTACTTTTATTTGTCTTAGAAAGGATTGTGACACGAATAATCATGATGAATGATACAGAAGAATTAACACTACTGGTATCACCTAGGCTTGTAGAGAAGTTGAGGGAAGTATATACTCCAGATTTCTTTTTAGCAAAAAAAGGTATAAATTCTAAATATCTTTTGGGATATATGGCAGGAACTATGGAGTTGATTAATTATTTAGACCAGTTCAATGCAGAAAAGGAGGATGATTAGACAAAATGGGTGGAGTTAGCCATGCAATTAAAAAGGTTGTATCAGCACCATTTAAAGTGGTGGGAAAGGTTGTAAATTCTGTTTTGGGTGGTGGTGCTCAAAATGTATCTGTGAATGCACCTGATGTGACAGGAGCACAACTTGCAGCCCAGACACAAGCAGAAGCCCCTGAATCTCCTGTATTAGGTGGAGAAAATACAACCTTAGATAATAAGAAAAAGAAACGAGGAAAGGGACGTTTATTAATTTCCAGAGATTCTTCTGGGAGTACTAATAGTAGTAGTGGCTCGTATTCGGGGTTGAATGTTTAAGATATGGCTGATATTACAATTCAGGAACTACAGGAACAAGGAGCACGAAATACATATAATAGACTGAAAAATGATAGACAGCCTTATATAGACCGTGCTGTAGATTGTGCAAAAGTTACAATACCTTCCTTATTTCCTCAGGAAAATGATGATAAATCAACAAACTATGAAACACCATATCAATCTGTAGGAGCCAGAGGTGTCAACAACTTAGCTTCTAAACTGATTCTAGCACTGATGCCCCCTAACAGTCCCTTCTTTCGATTAGGTATGTCTGATGCTGTACTGGCAGAATATATGCAACAGGGTAAGGAAGATGTGAAAGCACAGGTAGAACAAGCCCTTATGCAGATAGAAAATCGAGTAATGAAATACATTGAGTCTAATCAAATTCGTGTAACAGTGCTAGAAGGTATTAAGCAGGCTATTGTTGCAGGTAATTCTTTATTATTTCTCCCACCTGCTGAAGGGGGGGCTAAGTTATACAGACTCTCCAGTTATTGTATCCAACGTGATGGATTGGGTAATGTGGTGCAGATTGTGACATTAGACAAAGTAGCCTATTCTACGTTGGATGTTACCGTACAGAATATGATTGATACAGAGAAAAAGCCAGAAGACTTAATTGAAGTATATACACACGTATGTCGAAGTGGTGATAATTTTTTGTCGTATCAGGAGGTAGAAGGACAACCTATTCAAGGTAGTCAACAGCAGTATCCTGTAGATAAGACACCATATATTCCTATTCGAATGGTAAAGGTAGATGGGGAATCTTATGGACGTTCTTTCTGTGAGGAATATTTGGGGGATTTGAATTCACTAGAAAATTTGTCTAAAGCCATTTTCAAGATGTCTACGATTGCAGCCAATATCTATTACTTGGTAAATCCTAATGGAATAACAAGAGTTAAGAAGATTGAAAAGGCAACAAGTGGGGATTTCATACCTGGACGAATAGATGATATTGGTGTATTGCAGTTAGACAAATATTATGATTTCAATACAACGAAGAGTACAGCAGATGCTATTGAAAACCGTTTATCATTCGCCTTTCTTTTGTCTTCTGTAGTACAGAGGAATGCAGAGCGTGTGACAGCGGAAGAAGTGCGAACAGTGGCATCTGAGTTGGAAGACACCTTAGGTGGGGTATACTCCATTTTGTCTCAAGAAGTACAGTTACCTCTGGTACGACGTATCCTGAATCAGATGTCGAGCAGTGGGGAAATTCCCAACTTACCAGAGGGTACAATAGACCCAACAATTACTACAGGTCTGGAAGCATTAGGACGTGGACATGACTTAGAAAAGTATGCAACAGTCCTAAACTTAGTATCTCAGATTCCAGGGGCGCAACAGATGATTAACTGGAATGTGCTGCTCTTAAATATGTTTACAGGAGCAGGGGTTGAAACTGATGGCTTAGTAAAGACACAGCAACAGATTGAAGAAGAACAGCAAATGGCTATGGGGCAGGAAATGGCTGCTCAGGCTATGAGTACTAATGATAATGGTGAAGGGAGAGTGAATCAGTAATTATGGCAAATGAAAATATGGAAGTTGAAGTAACTCCTACTACGGTGGAAGAATCACAGCAACAGCAGCAGACAAATGAAGGTGATGTGTCTGTTACTACCAACTCTAATATGGAAGTTGATATTAAACCAGAGTCTACAGATAGTAGTGAAAATACTACTACTGAAGATAATAATAATAATAAACCAGAACCTACTGGGCAAGAAGTAGATAATAATATTCAACAGCGGATTGATAATCAACAGCAAGCTGACAATGACCTTAAACAGGATTTAGAAACCAAAGGCATTAACTGGGATGATTTGTCTAAAGAGTATGAAGAAAAAGGAGATTTGTCTGAGCAGACACGAGCTTCTTTGGAAAAGGCAGGGTATCCTAAGACCGTTGTTGATGCATATATTCGTGGCATGGAAGCTGAGTATGAAATGTTGGCTAATCGTGTTGTTGAATATGGTGGTGGTCAGGATAACTTTGTTAAAATTCAAAACTTTGTAAAGACACAGAGTCCAGAGTATCAACAGATGTGGAATGACACTATAAACACAGGGAACCTTATGTCTATTAAGACGATGTTGTCTGGTGTGCAGGCAGATATGGTTCGGGTTTATGGTACACAGGGAACAACCATTATGGGTAGTGGTTCTCAGGCAGGTGCAGGTATTACCGGATTTTCCTCTAAGGACGAAATGATTACAGCTATGTCTGACCCTCGTTATGGTAAAGACAAAGCATACACACGTTCTGTAGAGCAGAAAGTTATTACATCTAAATTATTTTAATTAGAAAAGGAGACGTGATATACACATGGCAACATTAACAAACATTTCTCAACCAGGGTTAAATCAGGGACAGTCGGATGCCTTACAGGGCTTTTTGAAAGTATTTAGTGGTGAAATTATTACCGCTTTCGAACGTGCTTCTAAATCTATGAATAACCATATTGTTCGAACAATTTCTTCTGGTAAATCTGCAAGTTTCCCAGTATTTGGTCGGGCAAATGCTCACTACTTACAGCCAGGTCAGAGCTTGGATGATGTGCGCGAAGCTATTCCGCATAATGAAAAGATTATTGGCATTGATGGCTTGCTTACTTCCGACCAGTTAGTAACGGACGTATACGAAGCTATGTCTCATTTTGATGTTCGTCAGGAATATGCTAAACAGATGGGTGAATCCCTGGCTGTATCCGCTGATGGTGCTATCATTGCTGAGTTAGCTAAACTGGCTGTATCGAATACAGAAAATATTACAGGATTGGGTAAAGGCATTGTATTAGCAAGGACACTGGCTGCAGGTGATATTGGCGTAACAGAGGCAGAAGGTAAGATGTTGGTACAGATGCTTTTGGAATTGAAAGCTAAATTTTCTGAACAGTACGTTCCTGCAGATGACCGTTTTGTCTACATGAAGCCAGAAGGGGTAGCTGCTCTTATTAACTCTTGGACAGCTATTAACCGTGACTTTGGTGCCGTTGGTACTATCGTAGATGGTAATATTACGAAACTGGCAGGATTTACGATTATCGAAGTTCCCCATCTGACAATCGGTGGTGCAGATGGTACGCATGTATTGTCTTCTGGTACTGCTCATGATTTTCCTGAAGACTATAAAGACAAATGTGTCTTTGTCGCAGGTCATCGTACTGCAGTAGGTACAGTTAAGTTGAAAGACCTTCAGTTGGAAACAGCTCGTCGTATTGAACTCCAGTCTACTCATTTGGTAGCTAAATATCAGATGGGTCATGGTGGTCTTCGTCCAGAAGCTTCGGCTATTGGTACAATTTCCACGGGGGAGTAACAGGGGATGCTATCGTAGGTAAGGCAATCGTTGGCAAATCCCAAGTATAAAAGGAGCATAACCTTTACCTTATGTTCCTAAAAAGGAGGAATGCAAATGGCATACACAGCAAAAAAATGGGAAACAGGAAATGTTATTGATGCAGATAGTTTGAATCATATCGAACAAGGAATCGCAGAAGGAGGTACGCAGGGATATAGCTTTTGGGCAGCAACAGCAGCCGTGACTGAAAGCAAGTTGACAAAAGAACAGTTGCCTAACTCTGGTGCGGGGGTTAAGACGGATGATTTTGTTGTTGACATAAATGGTGATGTGTACCATATTACTGCCGTAGGAGATTCAGATGTGACTGTTGGCTCTAAGTTATTTAGTTTAAAAGGTCCCCAAGGAGCAGCAGGAGCTAAGGGTGATACAGGCGTAGGCGTTGCAAGTATTGCGCTTACTAAAGATGCTAATGGTGCTATCACTGCAGGTACATGGACAGACACAGCGCAAGCTTCCCATGCTATTACTATTACCACAGCTTCTTCTGGTTCGTAGTAAATATTATATGATTGAGAAGAGACAGGGGATGTAATATCCTTTGTCTCTTTCTCTCTCTCTCTATATATATAATATGTATATAAAGGAAGGTGACAGCAATAGATGATTATTACGCCCTTGACAGAATTAGATGCTCTGAACGAAATTCTAAATAGTATTGGGGAAGATGGTATAACAACTTTAGAAGATGTGTCAGAGAATGTAGATGCTACAACTGCTAAACGTTTCTTAGAATCAGTTAGTAGAGAGATACAACAAGAAGGATGGGATTTTAATACGTATCCTACAATGGTGTTACAACCTAGTACCATAAATGGAAAAATTCGGTGGGATTCTTCGTGGCTTCGTACAGGGGGTACAACGTATCGAAATAGAGGAGGCTTTGTCTATGATGTGACAAATAATACCGATATATTCTCTACTGCAATTACCCTAAGTAATGTTGTGCAGTGTATCCCTTTTGATGAATTACCTGATGTATTTAGAAAGTATGTTACAGCCAGGGCATCTTTAGGATTTGCCTCTCGGTTTTTGGGAGATGCAGACATAGAATCAGCTTTGTCTTCTGAGGTAGGTAAAGCCTATGCGGATGTGATTACTTATGAATTAGATATGCAGAAACCTAACATCTTTAATAATACTAGTGTAACAGAGGTGGGAACCCGATGAGTAATATAATGCAGCGCATAGACAACTTTATTGAAGGTGTAAGCCAACAGCCACCAATGCTTAGACACCCTGAACAGTTAGAAGAACAGGTTAATGGATTTTCTACAGAAGCCGGTGGTTTGCAGAAAAGACCTCCTACTATTTCTATAGGTAACTTATTTAGTTTATCATCAGATGATGCAAAGTATTATGTTCATATTATTAGTCGGGATGAAACAGAGCAATATATAGTATTTATTAATGTAGTAGACAAAAGTATTCGTGTCTTTGATTTATCTGGTAAGGAGCTTACAGTGACAATGAAGGATGCAGACTATTTGTCTGGTATCCTGAATCCTTATGCGAATCTTCGTGTAGTTACGGTTGCTGACTATACATTTATATTAAACAAGACAAAAAAAGTAGCTATGTCTGGCGTAAAGACTGAGGATACTATGTATTCACAAGGTGCTTTAGTAAATGTCAAACAAGGACAGTATGGGAGAACATACACCGTATCTATTAATGGAACTCAGGTAGCTTCTTATGAAACTCCAGATGGTTCTAAGGTGGAGCATGTTAAACAAATAGCTACTGATTATATTCGTGACCAGTTGGCTACTCAGATACGAGCAAAGAATTACACGGTAGATACAGGTTCATCTTGGTTACGTATTCGGGGGCATATAGACAAAATTGAAACCTCTGACTCTTTCAATAATTTAGCTCTAATTGGGATTACTTCATATACTAATAAGTTTACCAACTTACCTGCATCAGCCCCAGATGGCTATATTGTCTTAGTGCGTGGGGAATCCAGTGCCGATGATAACTATTATGTAAAATATTCAGCATCTCAGAATATTTGGGTGGAAACGGTAAAAACTGGAATTGATAACACTATTAATGCAAATACAATGCCCCATGCATTAGTACGAGAAGCCGATGGCACTTTTGTCTTTAAACCTTTGGAATGGGAACCTCGTAAAACAGGTGATGAAGATAGTAATGAGGTGCCTTCTTTTGTAGGGGCTACACTCAATGACTTATTCTTCTACAGAAATCGTTTAGGATTCCTAAGTGGAGAGAACATCATTTTGTCTTCATCTTCTGACTTGTTTGATTTCTGGATGGCAAGTGTAGTAGATGTGCAGGATGATGACCCAATAGACACAAACGCACCTAACAATAAGGTTAGTATTCTTTATAATGCTATTCCATTTTCAGGTTCTCTTTATGTATTTTCTGAACAGACACAGTTTGCTCTCAGCTCAGATGGTACATTATCTCCTAAAAATGCTCGGTTGGATAGTGTAACAGAGTTTACTTCAGACACAGATGTAATTCCTGTAGGGGCGGGTAACTCTGTATACTTTGTCTCTAAACGTGCAGACTATGCAAGTGTTTCAGAATATCGTGTTGCACAATACTATACAGATGTAAAGGATGCAGAAGAAGTAACAGCACACGTACCTTATTATATCCATAATGATGTATATCGAATGATAGGTAACTCCAATGAAAACTTATTATTGCTGATGAATACGGAGGATAAAGACACTTTATTTGTCTATAAGTATTTGTATATGTCTGGTAATCGAGTGCAGAGTTCATGGTCTAAATGGAAGTTTTCAGGAGAAATATTGGGAGCTGATTTTATAGGCTCTACGCTGTATCTGGCAGTTAAACATAAAAGCAACGCAGTATATTTAGAAAAAATGACACTCAGTTATAACACAGAAGATTTTACAGAAACAGAACCTTATCGAGTTATGCTAGACAGAAAAATGGAAGTGACATTAACTGAACAGAACACTACAGCAGATAATAGTGGAATGTATTTAGCATTACAGATAGATAAACTATATCCTGAAGGTGTTACAGATGCAGTTGTCCTCACTTCTTCAGGATTATTATATGCAGAGGATTCGGATACAAAACTGATACGCTTACGTGTGTCTGATGATTTAAAACTGGGAAGTAAGGTAATTGTAGGAGTACCTTATGAGTTTTCTATCACCTTGTCTACACTTTATTTAAAACAATTAAATAGTGGTGGGGGAACAACTACAGTACCTTCATATAGATTAGTTATAAAAAACATTCTTCTCGACTATGCTTCATCTGGATATATGAAAGTATCTGTGAATGACAAATATAATTATATCATGACAAATAAGAAGATGGGCAACTATATATTGGGAGAAACTTCATTACTTACAGGGACATTTAGAGTGCCTATTAGAAAACGGAATACAGAAGCTACTATTAAAATATTAAATGACTCTCCATTGCCTTTGTCTATCATTGGTGGTGGATACGAAGCGGATTATACAACAAGGTATCGAGTATACTAAAGAAAGGAGCTGAGAACGCATGGGCGTTTTAAGTGGCATGTCGGGTTTGGAGATTGCTCAAGGTGTCTCATCATTAGGTTCCACATTTTTTAACTGGAGCAATGAGAGAGAGAATTCTAAGAGACAAGCAGCAGCTTTGTCTAAGCAGGCAGGGGCAGCTGTAAAGAAAATGAATTATGCATTCCAGAATTATGAGATGCAAAGGGTAGATGCTTTTGATGCTGCTGTGAATAACATTATGAAAGTAAGACAAAACTCATTAGGCTTACTTTCTGGAGTCCGTGCTTCTATTAATGAAGACACAGGGGGAGACTCCCGTACAGGAAGAGCTTTAGAACGTACTGCGAATGCTGATGTGTTACGAACAGTAAGTTCTGTGAAAGATAATTATGAACGACAATCTGATGAAATAGATTTGAATAAGGAAGCGGTAATGAAGTCTACACAGGATGAAATTGAAAACATCCGTGCGCAGGCTCCAGAAATGCCGTCAACAACCAGTCTTCTGTTAGGCTTAGCAGGTACTGGTTTGTCTTGGTACAATGATTATCTGAATGCTAAGACGAAACGAGAAGCTGCTTTAGGCACAGATTATAATGGAGGTATGCATAACTGGAAGCGTCGATATTATTTTGATGGCTATCCTAAGTACAATGACCAGTTCCCTGGGCTGTGGCGTGACGATGGTTTTGATTGGCAGAAAGGAAGGATGAGCACAAAATATGGCAGTTACATCAACTTCTAATGCTGTGGGGACAGCTAAACAGTTCACCCCACAACCTCAAAATACATATCAAAGAAATCTGATGATACCCAGTTTTGGTGGGGGTATTCAAGCAGCTAAGACAAATAAAGGTGCTGAGTTGGCGCAGTCACTAGGTATTGTTAGTGCTGCTTTGGGGCAGTATAACTCTGATTATGATAAAAGACAAAAAGAAATAGCTGATGCAGTTGTTCCTATCATATACGGTAGGGAAGACCATGATATACGTTTAACAATGGATGGTATCGCCATGGTAAATAAGGCAGGTATCGGAGATTTACAGGATAATCCTTATGCTCTTGCTTTAATAGACCAATTAAAAGGTCAGGAAATATCTTCTGAAATTCATAAGCGGTATCAGGCATATACCTCACAGGAACGTTTGAAAGGTACTTTACAGGAAGAAATCAAAAGCTATGATGAGTTCTTCAACGATAATGTACAGGAATATTTAGACAAAACAACTATCAACAATGCCTATGCTATGGATAATGGTTTATATGAATCCCGTGTGGTAAATACGGGAAAAGTAGCTCAACAGTTCGTAGCAGACAAAGCAACGGAGATGTCTATTAATCGGGCTGAAACCATTTCTACTTTTGTCTCTGAGAATACCCGTAATCGGTGGAACTGGACAGATGATGAAATGAATACCTTTAGTAATCAGATAGGAAACTTACTGTCAACTACACAAGAGCGTGACCCTACGAAGAACTATCAGATTATGGATAACATGCTGAAAAACATAGCAGAGAATACAGGGAACTGGACACTTATAGAAAAACTAAAAGATACCCCTGTATATGGTAATCAGAAACTCAGTGATTTTATAGATGTTGAGAAGTATAAAGATTTAGCTGATGAGTCTAATAAGAAACACTGGATGGAAATTACACGGAATATTTATGATAAGGTGTCTGCATGCACAGATAAAAAATCTTTATATGCCTATGTAGATGGATTGAGTGGGGAAGAAAAATCTATAGCTTCCAGTATGATTGGAGGGCGTATAGCAGCAATAGAAGCTGAGGAAAGACAAAAAAAAGCTATTGAGTTAGCAGCTCAGAAAGCTCAACAGAAAGCTATTGTAGGTAATCTAAACTTGGATGCACAGTTAAATGCAGTCCTTAATGGGCAAACAAAGGATTCTATGGGTAATGCTATTGCGTTGTCTGCTGCTGATTATAAAACGTTAGGTTTTACAGATACAGATATTCAGACAAAAATAAATGGTATTTTGTCTAATTTAAATCCGGATAATCCTGATGATGTGTCAAAATTCATGCGTTTGGTGTACCATCCTGCCTTTAAGAAAATAGCCTCGGAAACAATTACAAACTATGCAGCTATGGGATTAAACAGCTTAACACCCGACAATCCTACTATGTCTCCTATGCTTCAGGAAGTTGTCAATTTATATACAAAGGTTCCAGGGTATTTCAATGATGTCTTATCAGATGCATCTGTGAAAGCTGATATTATGTGTGTAGCTAGTTTTGGGGTAGACAAATATTTACAAGTGAAAGATACACTGAATGATTCTGGACGATTACAGGCATTAGATAATGAGATGTCTGATTATGTCAGTGATGGTATATCTACCCTGTCTTTACCAAGTTTGGATGATGGAACCTCATATGAAGGTTTTTCTTATACGGAACCTAACTCAGCACAGTTAAGGGATACGTATAGAAACTACGCTCGTGTCTATCGTGCTATGGGTTTTTCTCCCACAGAAGCAGTACGGCAAACAAATTATAGAATAGCATCTGAATATTTTGCTTTTAATGGTTGTCCAATTCCAGTTGCTGCTACGAAGTTATGTGACATTGGAGGTACACCAGATGATGTATGTCGCAGTGCTTTTCAGTGGGTATTACGTAGTAGATTCAATGAGTACTGCTCCTCAAATGGAATAGACCCATCTATGGTAACTGTTACCTATAATAATCAACAAGCAAACGGAACCGCAGTTGTGTCATTTGTTACCTCAGCAGGTGTACAAACGTACCCATTGAATACATTGGTAGAAGAAGCCAGAGCAAATCTACAGCAGAGTGGAAATCAGGTATATGATGCTCCTGCAGAAGAAACAGAAACCCCTATAGTACATGGAATTAATGATACTGAATTCAGTACTATTAATAATTATCAACCTACGGAAGCAGAACAGGGCGAAATGGAAAACTCGGATTCCATTGTGGATGTTGTAAAACAAAGAGTCTCAGATATGTGGGATGCATTATAAGACAGAAAGGGGGAGACAAAGATAGCAGATAGTAATAGAGAACTTGAAATAGCAAAGTTTATGGAAGCCATTAGAGGTAATGAATCTGGGGGTGATTATGGGGCTTCCAATGCTTCTGGCTCGGGATGTACAGGTGCTTACCAATTTAGTCAGGGAACATGGGACGCCTATGCACAGTCAGCTGCTCCAGATTATGTTGGGGTAGACCCTGCTTCAGCTCCACCAGAAGTGCAGGATGCTGTCATGCGTGCAAAAACAGAAGCAATGTATGATAAATATGGTGGAAACTTTCGTTTAATGGCTGTAGAACATTATGGTGGTGAAGGTGCAGCTGATTCAGCTATGTCAAATGGATATATTTCTGATTCTCCAGAATATTATAATGGGGATTCATACCCTTCTATGCTTGCCTATGCAGATGATATTGTATCACGAATGGGAAAAGCTACGGGGGCTTTGTCTGGTGTAGGAGGGTTATTTGAATCCCTCAAGCATAGTCGTGGTGTCTATCAACCTAACACTGCATTTCCTATTATCATCAATCCTGAAATCTATCAAATCAATCAGGAAGATAGACCTTTCATGGATAAGTTGGAAGATTCCTTTAAAAACATGTGGTACGAAAATGGTACAATCGCTGCTATACGTACTGCCTTGATAAAAGCAGGGAACAAGGGGAATATCTATGATTCTGATTGGACACCCTCTCAGGAAAACTTACAGCTTATGGATGAATTACTGGGGGATAATGAAGCAGCTAAAAATTCTGTACTTTTGAATTCTGATAACGAAGCCCAGTTCATGGCATTCCTCAAGACAAAAAAGGAAGACCTAGATAGACAAAAAAGAGCAGATGAAACATCTTTTGGCATTCATTCTATTATTGGTGGGTTGGCAGGCATGCTCTTAGACCCTTTGAATCTTATCCCATTTGTCGGTGAAGAAGCCTTAGTAGCTAAAGTAGGTGCTAGGCTAGGCTCCAAAGCTCTTATGGATATTGGAGCAAAACGCATATACCAGATGGCAGAAACAGGGGTAGCGCAGGGCATGATTAATATGGCTGACTCCTATTTGTCTGAACGTTATGGAATTAATAAAGCCAACTATGCAGTGGCAGGGATATTAGGAGCAGCAGGTGGTGCAGGTGTACGGTTTCTTCGTACTATGAAAAATGCAGGGATAAATACAGATACTCCCAACATGAATCAATTTATCACCCAAGTAAATACGATGGAAACTCAGGCAGTTCGAGATGCTATGGACATGGGGGACGCTGTGTCTTTGTCTACCCATGTGGATATGAAAAGTAAGGCGCCTCTAGAAGATGCAGTACAAGAGTTTCTAGGGGGAGATTCTGCAGACTATACTAAAGGAAAAGCAAAGAGAAGTAAACAGTTAAGTAAAGCTTATAAGTTATCCTCTGGAGATTTACCTACAGTAGACCCTGCAGCACCTGCAGAAGCTTTAGTGGGTAAAAAGGCTAGTAAGCTCTTAAGAAGAGCAGGTTTGCCCAAAGATGCTTCTGTAACAGATTTATTAAGAATTTCCATGGATAATCCTGATATAGGCAGACAAGTACGGAAAGCAGCTGAAAAGTATCATAAGTTGCCTATATCAGACGAAGTGTGGGAAAAATATAGAAAGTCCGTTTTAGGGGAAGATACACCGGTAAATAAGACACAGTATGCTATGGAAGCTCTCACGGATTCTGAAAAAATGAATAACATCCGATTGCAATTAGAGAAGACTACAGGTACGAAGGTGTCTAATGATGACGTTCGCAAGGCATTAAAGAAAATTCTGTATCGGGAATCTGGGGTAACGTATACTGAAACTGGGGATATTATTAATGATGGTGTTCGTATTCGTAAAGACACACCTCTAAATGATGCTATCACAAAACCTGAAATCATTGACCCAAACTATAGCATAGATATGGAAATGCCAGATACTGGAAATACTGTCTTCTCTCTTTCAGTTTCTCCTGAAAAACTGGAAAAAGATTCGAAAGGTATCATATCAGATGCTGAGAAAGAAGCCTTTAAGAAAGACACCGACTTTGGCTCTAAGACACTTCGTGAAGTAGAGAAAGAATCCCAGATAGGATTTAAGAGTAGAGTTATGCAGTTTATTGGACGTAAGCTACAGGATACGAAATACCTTGGCAACACATATGGTCATTTCGCAAACTCTGTATCTAATCATGCCCGTGATTTTGCTCGTAAATTTTTAGCAGACCCTAGACAAAATGCAGGAAGATTACCAGAAGGTATGTCTATGGACGTGTCTACACGCAAAGACATTATGCAGAAAGACCTCAAGAATTGGTTGGGGAAAATGTATACAGATTGCTATGTTCCATACTTTCAGTCCCACCCCGGTACTCCTCAAGCTGTGCGTGATAAATTTGGGAAGCAATTCTTAGCAGCCTATGATGCAAAATTCAAGAAGGGTCTGAGCATTGCAGAGTATCCAAAAGAAATACAACAAGCTGTGTCTTATGCAGCTGAGTTTAGAAAAGAAGAACAATGGTTACTTCGTAAGGCAGGTCTTTTGGATGAAGCTATTCCAGACACAGGGTTTTACCGTAATGCAGATATAGACAAAGTAGCAGATTTCTTAACTCATTTTGATACTACAGATGATGCAGTTGAATGGTTGGCTGAGTATGGTCGTAAGAATGTAGATAGAACAGCTATAGAAGAAATGTGGAAGAAAGACTTGGCTAAACGACAAGCTGAGTTAGATTCTAAATTAAAAGCAGGAAAGAAAGTAAGTGAAGAAGAGGAAGAAGCTCTGGCAACAGAAACTCTGGAAGATTATATAGATAGAGAAGCTCATAACTGGGCATATGGTATCATTGACCATAATTTGTCTAATTCCAAAATAGATATGCATGACTTAAATCATATGAACAAACTGAATCAATACATGCGTAGATTCCCTGTGGATACATCCGCTGTGGCAGACAAAGAATTGCCCGATGGTAGTGGTCTATGGTCATTTGATGAATGTATGCGAGATACTGATATTTTCAAAACGATGACCAGTATTGCAGATAGAAGTTCAGCTAAAGCTGTTATGCGTTCTTTAGGAGTTACAGATATAGGCAAGTATTTTGATGAATATAGAGACAAAATCTACAGGGAACTTCGTCAAGCATCTGAAAATAAGAAGCTCATCAATCATTCAGATGTAGAAGATGCTATGGAAGAGTTTGATTATATTGTGTCTAAATTAATGGGTGTTCGCTATGGCACCAAACGTTCTCGTGACCCTATGAGTAAATTAGGTAAACTGATGACAAAGTTATCCTACAGTATGAACGGTTGGAACATGGGCTTAAACCAGATAAATGAAAACGTAGGGCTTATGTCTGTTACAGGCTCACGTGCAATTACACACATGATACCTATGTTAGACAAAGTTTTACAGTATATGCGTAGTTCTACCTTGACCCCAGAGGAATTGAATAAATTGCGTATTTCTGCTGACTATGCTCACTATTCATTCTTGAATCCAATGAATCTAACAACACCTCAGTTGGATAGAGTTGGGCTCAGAGCAAAACTCATGGCAAGTGCTAATGATGCTGTGGACTATGCAGCGGATGCTACGTCTATGATAAATAGACTTTCAGCGTGGACTTCTAAAGCTATCAGTATGGGAGAAGCAGATGTTATGTCTGATTTGATTGATTGGGCAGTGCAAGGTAAAACTAGTAAGCTATTCAGTAAAGAAAATTTAAAAGTAGCAGGTATTCGGGACGTAGACAAATTCAAATCTTTAGTCCAGAAACATTTTGGCAATTTAAACCATGATGACCCTGATGCTGTTTTCAAGGCTATTCAAAAAATGCAGGAAGAAGACTATGCTTCTTATGTCTCTATGAGAGCCTTTTCACAACAGGCAGTACAGCGAGCTATTCTGCAACCTACGTTATCCAATGACAACTACTTTGCAAAACGTGGTTCACTATTGCCAATGCTTTTTCAATTTAAGAATTTCTCCCGTATGGCTTTGGACTCCCATTTAGCTAGAGCTTTAGAACGACCAGATAAAGAAGTAATGACACAACTTTTGTCTTCTGCTATAGCAGGTGCAGGTATTTGGGCATTACGTACACAGGTATATGCAAACTATAAATACAAAGACGAAAAGGAACGACAGAAATATTTGGATGAAACACTGACTCCAGATAACTTCTTCCGAGCAGGTTTAACTCGTAGTTCTGTCTTAGCAGGTCTTTCCTATGGGAATGATGTTTATGAATTATTGACAGGTTCTGCTACAGTACGTACTACAGTAAATCGTCAAGGTAAAGCCACTGGAATCGGTGACTATATTAATCAGCTACCTAGTATTAGCTCCGTGTCTTCGTTAGCATCTGGAGTAGGTAGCCTTTGGTCTGCTATTAATGATTTGGTTGTTGACAATAAAATATATCAGGATGATGCTAAGACAATGACTCAAATGTTTCCTATAGATAAATTCGTAGGAACACAAGCAGTTATGTCTGGTTTGTTGGATATGCATAAAGGTCAAGCAGTAGAAGAACAATTCCAGAAACGTCCTGAAACAAAACCTGTAAGAAATCCGGTGGTACAATTAATGAACATGGTAGGTGTCCAGACAGAAGCACAGGAAAAAGAGACAAAGAAGAAACAGGAAAAATCCAAAAAGAAACAACATAATAATCTCGTTAATATGAATGGAAGGTGGTAAATTACTATGAATAAATCTGGAAATGAAGCAGAACTAAAGGCTTCTGTAACCCTTACAGGGGATGGCACGACAAAAGAGTATTACTTTGGTTTCGACTATCTAAATCCAGAGTATATAAAAGTAGCTGTAGGTGGGACTTCTTTGTCTTACCCTACAGATTATTCTGTAGTGGATAGGAAGGTAATCCTGACAGAAGTTCCGGAAAAAGGAGCTGAAATCTGGATACACAGGCAAACAGAATCCTCTCGGATTATTCAGTGGGCTGATGGAGCTTTCATCAAGGCTTCTCAAATGACACTAGAATCTTTGCAACAACTACACCTGATTGAAGAAACACAGGACTATATTATGCTCAATAGTATCTCTACGTATCCTGATGGGGAAAATTTCAATGCTTTAGGACATAGGATTATAAATGTAGCTGACCCGACAGAAGCTCAGGATGCTGTAACAAAGCACTATATGGAATCCGTGCAGGATGGCTTTGTGCAACGAAATCAAACGATTGAGACTAATGTAAAGAGTATGCAGACAGATGTGACTACTAAGCAACAACAAGCTGCTTCTTCTCAAACAGCTTCTGCTAGTTCTGCAGCTCTTTCCAAAGCATGGGCGGTGTCTACAGAAAGTCCTGATAGTGGTGCGGATTCTGATAGTGCGACAGGGAAAACACAAAGCTCCCGTACATGGGCATTATTTAGTAAAACAAAAGCACAGGAGTCTGCCACCTCTGCCACGAATGCACATACCTCAGAAACGAATGCTAAGACTTCAGAGACTA
>ERZ808245.160-NODE-160-length-39658-cov-3.815014_pt1 | contig 39658 bp, 27 predicted proteins | sample MGYA00521243_ERZ808245 | MGnify/ENA primary metagenome ERZ808245 (study PRJEB31516, sample SAMN03275576) | gut metagenome | biome: mammalia-associated habitat; material: feces | host: Papio cynocephalus | place: Kenya | collected 2012-07-07 ... | reverse complement strand
AATATGAATAGCACAATGGTATATTCGCAAGTTTATAATATGCTATCTTCACCAAGTGAATATAAAGGCAAAACCATAAAGGCAAGCGGAATACATAATGTATATTATGACAATGCTACTAACACAACATATCATGCTATAATAATAAATGATGCCTTAGGTTGTTGCTCGCAAGGTTTAGAATTTGTTTTGTCCTATGGAAATTATCCAAAGCAAAACAAGTATATAACCATAGAAGGAGTTTTTGGAACATATAAAGAAAATGGAAGGACATATTGTTATCTTAAATCATCAAAAATTGTTTAATTAACAAATCAATGATTTAAATTATATTAAGTATAATTGAGTCTATAAATATCTATGATCGTAAGGAAATAGTAAAAAAGGGGAAAATAAATGTATAAAACAGAACTAATAGGCTACACACCTGTAGCAAAGAAAATGGCAAAGAAAATTGAAGATAAATGTAATGAAATGGAAAAAGAAGGATACAACTTAATTTCCGCAACAATTACACTTGGTGCTAAAGCTATTTTAATTTTTAAGAAGTAAAAAACACAAATTTTTGAATTATGGTTTAAAGGAGAAAACATGAAAACAAAACACTAGAATTCCCAGTGTTGTAAATTAAAAAGTTTATAAAAGTTCTAGGCAGTTCTATATGGTTTTAGACTACATAAATTTGAGTTAAATTGCACATTTGATGCGGGCTGCTGTCAAGTGTGCTTTTTTGTTTCTTTTTTTTAAGCGGTCTTTATTTTATTTAATTCCGCCTTTAACTATGATATCGCTTTTTTCTATGGCGGTGAAGAATTTTGTGCTTAATTCTCGCACGGTTTCTATTGATGGATGAGAGGGAATGTAGTTCTTTTCAAACACGTTTTTAATGCCACCCACGAGGAATGAAGAAATGAGGGGTAGGGGGTACTCGAGATTATAGTCTTTTATGGTCACTTCCAAAAGGTTGTTGATTATTTTTTGCACGCAAGTTTCAAGGATGTACCCCACAAAAGCATTGTCGCCAGAAACAAGCGATTCAATAATTTGTCTTTTTTCATAACATTCTTCAAGCACTGCACAAAGAAGTTTTACACAAAAGCCCACTGGGTCTTGTGCAAAAGCCTCGTTTACATCAACATCTCCAATGCTCTTTTTGTATATTTCCATGGCTTGAAATTTTACGCAGTCGTCAAGCAGAGAATACTTGTCTTGATAGTGATTGTAAAATGTCATTTTGTTAATCATGGCAGTTTTGCAAATGTCGGTGACTGTTATTTTATCAAACGGCGTTGTGTTCAGAAGTTCCAAAAGTGCATTTCTCAAATCTCTCTTGCTTTTTATTACTCTAACATCTTCCTTCTTTTCCATTCTTTATACCTTTCCTTTGTTTGTGTATTATTATCTATCCAAATTGACATAATTTGCTGTCAAATCGTGTTGACTTATTTTACATTGTAGCACATAATAATACACGTGTCAAAAAAATAGACACGAGTAAATGAAAATTTGTTCATTTAAACAAAAATAAAAGTAAAAAACAAAAATTGCTCAAAATATTTGCAAAAAAATTTATTTGAAAATATAATATCTTGTGTAAATTTTTGGAAGAAGTATGGAGGGAAAATGTCAAAGATAGAAGTATCGCATTTCACAAAGGACTATGGGCATGGCAGAGGCGTTTTTGATGCAAACTTTGCAATAGAGCAAGGCGAAGTGTATGGTTTTTTGGGGCCAAACGGTGCGGGCAAGTCAACAACCATTCGTCATCTTATGGGCTTTAGCAAGCCAGACAGCGGCAGTGTGAAAATTCTTGGGCTTGAAAGTTTTGAAAACTACTCCAAGTTTATGGATAAGGTGGGGTATTTGCCAGGTGAAATTGCACTTCCAGACGGGTTGACGGGTTATGAGTTTTTGGACATGATGAAAAAACTTAAACACGTGACGGACGAAAAGTGGGTGCAACATTTGATTGACTATTTTGAACTTGACCCACGTGGCGAAACAAAGCGTATGAGCCTTGGCATAAAGAGAAAACTTGCCGTTGTAACTGCGTTTATGAACGACCCAGATATTTTGATACTTGACGAGCCGACAAGCGGCCTGGACCTTGGCATGCAACAGAAGTTCATTGAATTTGTGAAAGAAGAAAAAGCAAGGGGAAAAACAATTTTGCTTTCAAGTCACATCTTCAGCGAAGTTGACGCAACGTGTGACAGAATTGCAATTATTAAGGACGGAAAAATTGTATCTGAATTTGTGGCAGACGATTTGAGGCACAATAACAACAAGAATTATCGCATTGAATTTGAATCGGAGAGTGACCTTGAAAAGTTTGTGAAGGATAATAAGGACAACGATTTTGTGGTGGCTCACAGAGAAGGATTAAACTTGATTGTAAATATTGACGATAAAAACATCAACAAACTTATCCTTGCTGTGTCGCATGTAAAAATTAAAAGTTTCAAACACCTTAGGGAAACGCTTGAAGACTACTTTATGAAGTATTACAAAGAGGATAGAGATTATGGAGGGGCGCTCAATGAATGAAGTAATAAAAATTGAACATTTGACCAAAGATTATGGCCAAGGGCGTGGCGTATTTGACTTGGATTTTGACATAAAAAAGGGTGAAATGTTTGGCTTTGTTGGAGCAAATGGTGCGGGCAAAACAACAACAATTAGGCAGATTATGGGTTTTTTGAAGCCAGACGCGGGCAAGGTGACAGTTTGTGGGCTTGACTCATGGAATGAAGCGGAAAAGACAAAAAAATACATAGGCTATGTACCGGGTGAAATCGCATTTCCAGACCTTCCAACTGGAACGGAATTTATTAAGTCACAAGCGGAGTTTTTGGGTGTTAAAGATTTAAGTTATGCAAATTATCTTATTGAGAAACTTCAACTTGACCCATCGGCAAACCTAAAACGCATGAGCAAAGGCATGAAGCAAAAAACCGCCATTGTTGTGGCACTTCTTGCCGACCCAGACATTTTGATACTGGACGAACCCACAACGGGACTAGACCCACTTATGCGTGTGGCGTTTATGGACATTATTGCAAAAGAAAAGGAAAAGGGAAGAACAATTCTTATCAGTTCACACTTGTATGAAGAACTTGAAAAGCATTGCGACCGAGTGGCACTTATTGACAAAGGAAAAATTGTTGATATTGCAGACATGAATGAGATAAGAAATAGACCAATTTCTGATTATAAAATAGAGTTTAATAAAAAAGAAGACTATGATAAGTTTAAAACAATGGGCTATAACATTATCCGTGACCAAAAGAACTATCACCAAGTAACAGTTTCGATAAACAAGGAAGATATTAACAAACTTTTTGACGATTTAACGCAATTTGATGTGAAATTCCTTGCGGAAGTAACCTATACTTTGGAAAAACACTTTAAAGAAAAACTAGAAGAATTTAAAAAGGAGAACAAACAATGATAAGCAAACCATTATTCAAGCAATCTTGTAAAGCAAATGCAGGAATTTGGGCGTTTGTTACAACAATCACATGCTTTATGCTAGCTGTTGTCATTTTGGTGCTTGGCAACCTCAATGTCAACAAAATTGGCGGGGCAATGTTTGATATGTTTGTTAAAGATGCCATTGAAACATCTGTGCAAGAGCAATCGCTTACATACTATAACATGGTGGATAAATCACTATTCAATTATGACACTCAATGTGACACCTTGAAAAATCTCTTTAACAATCAAACAACAGAGGAGCAAAGAGAAAATATTATATCAAGTTACAACGCTCTTATAGGGGCGGGCAAAACTGACGAAGAAGCAAGAGTTTTAATCAAAGCAAATATGGAAGCAACAACCGTAGGCTCAAGTGCAGTTGTTGACCCAATTTTGAATTATTATCTTTATCAAAAGAATGCTGGCGAGTGGGATGAAACAGCGGGAGCAGATAACTATTCTGATGCAAAAGTTGAAGGTTATGTGCTAAATCAAATTGCAAATGCAATTTACAATCAAATTTTGGAAGAAAACGATGAAGATACAGCAAACAATGCAAAATCTTTCATTGAAGCAGCAATAAAGGCCTATGCCGAATCTGGCTCACACGATGTTTCAAAGTTTGCTGCAAGTTACATTCCAAAGGTTTTGAGCGGTGTGTATATCGACCAAAAAATTCCTTATCATGACAAGGAAATTGCAATCTCAAAATACTTTGATAAAGAGGAATTGGAAGATATTTCTCACACAGCAATAGTAACTTACAGAGCAAGAATTCAAGACAAAGAAGAACAATTAAGAGCAGAAACTCCAGCACTTTCTGAAGCTGAAATCCAACTTAAACTTTCAGAATATTCTGCAACAATAGTCAAAGAAATTAGCGAGAATATGTTTGAGAGTCTTCCAAAAAATGTTACAGACGCCTTGAATGAAATTACAACTCTTAATGTTTATGAACTTATTGTTGGCTCCATATTCTTCAAAATAGCAGGACTTCTTCTTCCAATGATATTCGTTATTATGGCAGCAAACAACTTGCTCGCTGGGCAAGTGGACAGTGGCTCTATGGCTTATGTGTTGTCCACTCCAACAAAGAGAAAAACTGTCAGCATAACTCAAATGGTCTATCTTGTTTCATCACTCCTTGTCATGTTCCTTCTTACAACTCTCACAAGTGTTGTTTGCTTGGCGCTTGTTCAAAGTTCTGAAATTTCAATAACATATGGGCAAATTGTCTTGTTCAACGTTGGGGCATTTATAACAATGTTTGCAATTTCTGGAATTTGCTTCTTGGCTTCCAGTTGGTTCAACAGAAGCAAAGTTTCAATGGGGTGTGGTGGCGGACTTACAATGTTCTTCCTTGTGGCAACAATTCTTGGACTGTTTGGCAGCAAAGCAATTCCATCTGCGGTCAGAATTGAAGCAATGAATTACTTTAACTACACAACAATCTTGTCATTGTTTGACACAATGTCAATAACAGCAGGAACTTTAACATTCTTGTGGAAATGGGCAATTCTTGTTGTTTTGGGAATTGTGTGCTATGCAGTGTCCGTTGTGAAATTTGACAAAAAAGACCTACCACTATAACGTCTTAAAACATACTCTAGTTTTGCTAGGGTATGTTTTTTAAACTCTTTGCATAAAAATGTTTGACAAGAACATTTAGATTTGTTAAATTGAATATAGAAAATGTGTTTTGGAGGGGAAAATGATTAGAAAGAGTGTTCCATCATTTGTTCTGGCACTTATTGCAGGCATAGCTTCAATTCTTGTTGGCCTTTACACCATTTGGATATCTATCGTCATCGCTGCATTCGGCGGGACGCAATATCTTTTGTTCATGGCCTTGGGCTGGACGTGCATAATAGGGGGTGTCCTTGCCATTGTGGGCGGCTCATTCTGCTTCAATCGGGCAAAAGTCGGGGCGATAATTTTAACAATAGTCACTGCAACGGCTGGTGTTGCACTTGTTTGGATATTTATCAGAATTATGGCGGCATCAAGTTCCGCTTCAACTCCAGCAGAGGAATTGTCCGCACTAAGTGCAGGAGCGTTCCTAGGAGTGTTTACAATCATTCCAGCAATCATGTACATTATCGCTACAATTCTTGCATATCTTGCAAAACCAACTGAATCATATGTGCCAAAATCTCAGGTCGCATACAATACACCTCAAAAAGCGCAAGTTGCAAGCGAGCAAACAACGCAAAATGCTGAAAACCAAACATCAAATGATATAAAAATAGAATAAGCAAAAAGCCGAAGCATATGCCTCGGCCTTTTGTTTGTGAAGTAATATTTCTAGTAAAAATGGTATATTTTTGTCAAATTTTGTGCTTAAAATGGTGATTTTTTATGAAAAAATGCGAATTACCTCTAAATTTATCCGATAAAAAAACATAAAAACGATTTTTGATATACTTTGTAATATTGCTTTACAATTTCGACAAGAACATGTATAATGTTAAAAAATATTTAAATATTTTTAAAAAAATGTGAGGTGAGTATGGAATATTATTCTGAACCAGAATTAAGGATGACGAGTATTTTTGTTTTGCGTAACATCGCCAGGAGGGTGGGCGTTCTTTCTCCAACCATCTACAAAAAAGACGATTTGGTCAAAAAGGTTTGCGACATTCTTGATGGGCGAGCGAAGCCTGAAATGCCAAAGAACCGTCAAGGCAGACCACCAAAGGATAGAGGTAGCCAATTTACAGCATTTGACAAAAAGAATGAGGTGAAAATTGAGCCAAAGGAAGAGCCTGATGTTTTGTCAGAGTTTTATAGCCAAATAACAAACAAAGAAGAAAAACTTGAAGCATTGGCTGATGATGGGACTATTTTCTTTGAAGGGGAAGACTTGCCGGACGAGGGTGAATATGAAGGGTATTTAGTTGACGCAAGCAATGACAGATGGTTCCTATTCCCAGGTGGACACGCCACTCCAACAAAAAGATCTGTTTTCTTACCAACAAGTCTTATGAGTGCAAACGATGTTCGTCCATCAGATTATGTGCAATGTTCTTACAAACTTGATAGAAATTGGCTTAATGCGGACAATATTTTGAGTAAGCGTGAGGGTGAGCGACGTTGGTTCAGTAAAATCTCAAAAATTAGACAAAGTCAATGGTGCAACAATCCAGAAATATATAAAGTGGGAAAATATAACCTCAAAGAAGGCGAAAAAGTATTGATTTCCACAAAAACTGTCAGTCGTGAAGCAGATATCTTTGAACAGTTTGATAAAGTGCCAACAAAAGCAACAAAACTTGCCCTAAGGCTTGATGTTTTGGAAGACTATGGCAAAGTGGATTATGAAACCTTTTGGACAATGGCTGGGGATAGTGAAAGAAGAAATTATTTCTCATCAAAACTCTTGTACAGCAGAATTAAACGCCTTGTAGAAAAGGGAAAACGAGTTTTGGTGTATGTCAGCGAATTTTCAAAACTAGCCCGCTATTTCAATCTTACACATGGCTACTCTGCTTGGGACTTGAAGGAAGGAACATTGTCATTTTGTTTGGGCATTATGCAAATGGCTGGCTACTATGACAACGGCGCCAGCGTAACAGTTCTAGGACTCTTGAAAGAAACCGATGGACAGTTGTATTCTTACATTGAACGAGATCTTGTGGACTATAACTGCAAATTTATCAGCGAAGAAGACATTTTAGGAGAATAACTAAAAGTTTTAAATATTGTTTTTTGTTAATTCTGTTTGCATTAATTTAGTTACTTAGTTAAATGATATAAAAATACATAAAAACATGCAAAAAATGAGTAAAAATCATATAAAAATCATATAAAAAATATCTCTTGCGATTGCAAGAGATATTTTTTCTTATTTATGTTTTTTCGCCACAATCTCTTATCGAACTCTCATTCTTGTTCTAAGTTTGATAATGATAATTGTAACAACCACAACAACAATAACTGCAACAATTATAGCAACGATTGCAAAGAAGTTGAGTGGGTCTTTTTTGTTTACTCTGAAACTTGTTAGGATATTTCCATTTGCCGTTTCAACTTGGATGAAGTAAGAATTTGACGCTGTAAGTGTAAGTGTTCTTGCTGTTCCCAAATTGTCTTTGTCAATTTTGATAGGTGTTCTGTTATATTGATAGAAAGTGTTGCTGTCCGAGTTGTACACCATAATCTTAATTTCACAATCGCCAAGTTGATTGTAAATGTAATCGGCGTTGAATGTGATGATAATGTTTCCAGTTGTTGTTTCGCCATAGCCAATGTTGCAAGTGAGAGTTGGAATAAAGTCGCTTATTAAGAAAGAGAATGTAAGTGTTTGATGAGGGGTGGAGCCATATCGAAGTGTAACTGTGTAAGAGCCGTTTCCGCTTCTGCTGTCGTCACTTGAAATGAATAGTGATTTCACTCTGCCGTCACTCATAAATGATGATGTTATGTCTTCATTGTCACGCAAAACTTGTTCAATTTGATAGCCCACAATTTCTGGATATTCAAACGCCATGCGAGAAGCAGTGGAGGAGATGAGTGTGAAGTTATACACATTGCTCATAAGTGCTTTGTCGTTGTATGTGCCGTCAAATGTAACGGTGTATCGCCCTGGGGTTGTGAAGGTTAGGGTGTTGTCTGTGATTAGGGCAGATACTTGTGTGCTTGTAAATGATGTGCCGTTTCTTGTGATAGAAATTTGAATTTTGTTTATGTCATAATATTTGCTGAATGAGTCATTTATAACCAAACTAACTTCGTTGTTAAACACGCCGTAATCAATAGCATTGAGTGTTTGTCCCTTGTAACTTAAAATGAAGTCCACTTTGTCAAGAACAAGCAATTTGTAACTTCTAACTGCCGAAATGCCTTGGAATTGATGTGTGTTGCCAGCAACGTCACGGAAGGTAAGAGTGTGTTCGCCAGTTGGAAGAATGTAACAGATTGATGTGCCGTTTGAATAGGTGATTGTTGGATATTCCTCATAATTTTCTACGCCATATTTATCACTCATCAAAACAACATTTCCTTGTCTGAACCAATATGACCCAAAGCCCGCTGCGTCTGGCCCAAGACTGTTCCAACTTACTTTCAAACTTTCAAACATATTGCCGTTTTCGTCAAGCAAATCATCACCAGCAAGCACCGCTTCTGTTGCGAATTGTCCGTCAAGACTTATTAGGGTGTTTCCAAATGTTATTGAATTGTTCAAAAGGTTGGAAGTTCTTGGAGTTTTTGTCGTTGCAAACAGTTCAATTCTTATTGGACCGCCAAGGAAATATACAAGATAAATTGTTGTCCAATAGTCGGTGTAAACTGTTGATGGAATTTCACTCGAGCCGTCATATTTTTTAACACTTTGAAGCACGCTGTTTTTGAAATTAAACTCAATAACTTTAAGTTGAATGTTGGAGTTGAATGTAATTTGTGTGTCATAAATGCTGTAATAATGATTTAGTCTTGTAACATTCGTGCCGCTGATGTTTCCCGTTGAGAACTCGCCATTTACAAAACCCATATTTCTTGTGATGATGTCAAAGTCTGTTTTGTTGCTTGATGTTATGTTATCAAGTGAGAGCAAAGACTTGTTTTCGCTCATCGCTCTGTACAAAATGTTAATTATGGAATTTGCCACTGTGGCGTCTGCGTTGTAATATGCTGAAAATAGCGTTCCAGATAGCGTTAGATTGAGTTTTTCTGCTGGGGAAGGGGAAAGAGTCTGCCCGTTGGCTTCCACGCTGTATAGAGGCAATTCTCCGTGCTGAATAACAAAGTAAACTGAGCGTGAAATTCCAAATACTTCGTTTATAAGGTCAAGTCTGTAATAGTTTTCATCTTCAACAATTTGACCTTGCGAAAGATTTGCATAAAGTTTGTGTCTTCCGTCTGTGTCTTTGAAATATAATCTTGCTGTCACACCTTGTGACAAAACTTCGTCTAGGGAAGTGTTGTCTTCAGTTATTTCGCCCCAGTTAATTTTGACTGCAGAGTTTGTAATCTGATGAGAATTTTCTTGCAATGATGAAGCGATGTCAGAAATTCCGTCACTTGCGTTTTTGAGCATAATTTCTGGAAGATAGTTGTTGATAACAACATTAACGGTTTTGACAAGTGTTCCTTCCAAAATGTCATAGTAGTTTATTTCATAACTCACTTCGTCGCCAAGTGGGGAGGAAGTTGAAATTTGACTATCTTGTTTTGCATAAAGAGTGAATGTTTTGCAGCCATAAGAAGCAAGTGTGCTGTTAAGTGACGCCCATTCGTTGTTTGTCCCCGAATAAAGTATGCCGTTGACTGTCACTTTGTAGAGGTTCGCTTCATATGTCACGTCAACATTGTCGCCAGTGTAATAAACTTCATCTTTTACAACTCTTTTTGACGAGAATTTAAACATTTCTTCCTCAGATTTGATATAATATTCGCCAATGTAGAGAATGTAATAATAATCGCCAGTGTTGTAGTTGTCGTGATAAATTGCTTTATAAATGCCTTTTGAAAGTGGTTGAATTGTCTTTTGCGATTCGGTTATTTTGTCCGAATAAACATATCTTGTAGGCTCCCAAACCTTTGAAGTTTGAGAATAAACTTGAAGTTCAAAACGGTCAAGATACAATGCACTTCCAAGGTCATAATATGGCAATGTTAGGGAATAGTAGGTTTCACCTGTTTGAGAATTTGTGATAGAGCCAATTTCTGGTGCGTCAAGTTTTATGTCTGTGTTTTCTGGAATGATATTAATTGATTTTGCAACTGCACCATAAAGGGAATTGTGTCTTGAAAGAGTTATTGTAAACTTCGTCATAACTTCTGCAGTGAATTCCTGTTTTAAAGCCTCTATTGTTGCATTGTCAAGTGTCTTTGTAAACGGAGTGAGCGAAATTTTGCCAATTTCCGCATTTGTGCGACCGTTGGTGATTGTTGCAACACCCCAGCCAAAGTCGCTGTAAAGGGAAGTCATTTCAAACCCGCCACGAAGTGTAATATCACTGTCAAGTGTGCTTGATACGCTTGCTCCCGCTAGGTCTTTGCCTGCAAAGTGCAAAACATTTGAGGAATTTGATTGCGGAATGTACACTGTGTAAACTCTGTAGTTCCCCGCATAGTCTTTTTCTATAATTTCAAAGTGTCCATATGGTTCAAGGGATAGAGCGGAGAGTTGTTGAGTTAGTGTCAAATTTGAATAGTTGACTTTGTAATATGTTTCGTTTTCAATGTTAATAACATCATTATTCAAGCCTTCTTCACTGAACTTTGGATATTGAGCAAATCTTACATCGGAATATATGCTCATGTTTTTCATATCTGGAGTTATAGAACTATATCCGTTTTGATATTTGTCATATTTTCTAACATAGAAGTAGTTTGCGGTGTCATTTGCGTTGTATTGCAACATAAAGTTGCTTGAAACACCAAATGAGTAGGTAAGTGGGCTTGGCTTGCTTTCAAATTGCTCAAAATTAAAGTTTTCTTCTTTAAAATCACTTCTATTTGTGAAGTATCCGTCAAGGAAATTTTCACTTGCAATGAGGTTATCTATGTTTGTGTTTGGCTTTGTCCTATCGATTTTCAAAGTGTAATAAGTTGAAGCAAAGTTGTAACCGTCAGAATCTACATAACTGTCTGCATTTTTATATGTGAACACAATTTCATAAGTCGCCTCGTCAGTCAGGTCAAAAGAAAGTTTGTAAGTAAATCTGTAATAGTTTTGCCCGTCATAAACATAAGGTTCGCTTGACCCGCCATAGTAGGATATTTCAAAACTTGTTATGAAAGATTTAATGTTGTTGTTTCCCACAAAGTCATAGTTTTCGCTGCTTGCTATTTCGTTTTTGTTAAAGTTGGATAATTCAATGGTTTGACTGTCACGACTTGAGCCTAAAACTTTTGTAACTTCAATTTTATCAATGCTTGCTGCATAAGGTGTTCTTGGGTCGCTCCATGTGGCATAAATGTTGTTTCCGTCAAGGTTTTGTGTGTTTATGCTATAGTCATTTCCCAATTCGCTTTGAAGTCTTGTATCAGAGGCGTTTCCAGTGTTGTCGGTTTCTGATGAATAGAAGTCAACTTGTGGGGAAGAGGTGTTAATTTCAAAGGCATATTCAAGTGTATTTGGAGAGATATTTCTTTCGCCCGTTGCCATGTCGTTGTAGCCAGTGTTGTCGGTGATTGTTATTTTATATTTTCCCTCTGACCTAAACACAAACATATCGCCCAGTTCGCTGCAAGTGTAGAAGCCTGTGCTGTTTATGCCGTCTGCGACATAAGTTCTTCCTCTTGTCAAATCTTGGACAGAAACATTGAGTTTTGCAAAGTTATATTTTGTTGCAAGATAGCCAGAATTTGTTTGGACAAAGTATTTGTGTGAAGGCACTGCAATAACAACTGGAAGTCTGTTTGTAAGAAGATAACTGTTAGTCGTTTTGAGGAAATCTTTAAACAGCCACCCGTCACTATCTCCAAGCACAATCATAATGTTGTCGCCAACTACTCTTGTGCTGTTTTCTTCTTCAATAATTCCATTTCTATCAACATAAACTGTATAACTTCTTTCAATTTCGTCATGTTCAAGAAGTGATAGCTTCTTATAAGTCCCAGTTTCGTCATCAAAGTAATATTTCCCGCCATAATATTCGCCCTTCACGCTGTCATAATATGGGGCAGGGGTTCCATTTGCGTCTGCATAAGGCCCACCACGAAGAATACGGGTCAAGATATATTTTCCAGCAGCGGTTGTTGCTTTTTGAGAAACATATTCTGTGTTGATATTTGAAATTGTATAATTGCCAGAGGTTGAGGTTGGAATTGTAAGGCTATCAGTTTTGCTTGGAGTGTTTGCATAAGGATAATCTGTGCTGGAGAAGTCAGGGCTAGCGATATTGTAAACATATGGATAGAATTCGTATGTTAAAGATTGAACTGTGTAATATTTGCTTGTGTTTGCCTCTTGTGGAACAGAAAATTCAAAACTCAAAAGGTCAAGATTGGTTGCTGCATTTCTTGCAAGGTTGTGCTTGTCTGTTGACGAATTGCTTGATGCAACAAAATATCCTCTTATAGCGTCAAAATTAACATGCAATTCTCTTGCTCTTTCTTTGCCGTTTTCGTTCCTAACAACAAACAAATAATCTTTCTCGCCCGAGTATTTTATGCCGTCAGTTTCCACTGCAATAACTGTCACCGAACTTGGCTTGTTTTCTTTTGTATTTGGATTGAAGGAATCGTCAAGTTGGTCGTTTACATAATATGACAACAAATCATTTTTTAGGATAATATAACTTTCTCTTGGGCTTGTAACTCCCGCTGGAGTTGTTTCAGAGTTCAAACTTGGGGAAGAAACATAATAACCCGCAAGGCTTGATAAAACATCGTTATAGAAACTGAATGAGAAGTTGTTTTGTCTGTCAATATATTCGCCAGTTGTTAGGTCATAGGAAGCAAAATATCTTGGGTCTGCAATCACAATGCTATCGTCAGAGTTATTTGCCGCCACCCCAATGGCTTTGTGTGAGCCGAAGTACAATCTATTATTTTCCGTTTGGAAGTTGTTTGGATTTGACGAAACATCAAATGTGCTTTGTGTTTCGTTTCCAAACTTGCGTTGCAAAATTTCTGGGGAAGAATTATCTACAAGCACGCAAACAGAAAAACTGTTGCCACATTCGTCATAAACATAGAAGAAATATAGCCCTTCATTCTTAAAATAACTATTTGCGTTAAGTTCTGTTTGACCAATGCTATTTTGATAATTTGTTTCAATGTTTTTGGCAAGGGAAGTGAGGTTGTAATTATTTGTAATGTATCTTTCGCCATTTGCCCCATCAAGCATAACTGGAGTTGCCGAACTGTCTTTTACAAGACTCATATACGCCACATAACACGCAGTTTGAGAACCGCTTGCCTTGTTTGCCCAAGAAAGGGTGAAAGGCTTGTTTGTTACATAAAGATTATATAGCAACATTCCGGAAGTTAGAGGAGTGGAAGCAATTTGTGTTCCTCTTTTGTAGGAAGATGTTTCACTGTCATAAATTGCTTCAAAAACACCAATATTATCAAACCCGTCTTGGTCAATTTTGAAGTTATAACTTCCCATAGCAATGCCCGAACTTGTTTCAAGAGTAACACTGTATGCACCAGAAGTTTGGAAAGTGAAGTTGTTTGCCGTATTTGTCACAAAGTAGTTGTATTTCACACCCTCAACAACATAACTGTCATTTGTGTTTATGATAAGTGTATTTTTTGCCCCATAGTTTTTGTAATCTGCAGCATATCGATAGCGAACATAAATTGGGGAATAGAAAGCGTTTGGTTCATCTTTTATTGACACTCTAACCTTGTCTTTTGTATATTCTCCAAAGGTGTGGGCAGTTGTTGCAACATTTTCGTCATCATAACTTATTGAGTGAATTCCAAGACCTCTTGTTGAGTTGTCAATTTGGAAAAGCACACATTGTGAGCCAGAAATTGTTTGTTCCGTATTAGTTTCGTCTGCATATGGCACAGAAACAGAGTAGTCAATCCACATAAGCCAAATGCCGTCACTTGTTATTGCAGAAAATCTGTTATATGTAGAGCCGTCATTGTTAATAAGTGCTTTAAGTTCTTCAACAGAGTGTTTTGTTTCACCCGTTCCTTGTATGCCCATAAAATATTCTGTAACATTGTTGAGCACCGCCTGGTCTTTTATAAGCAAGAACTTTGCTTGTCCATTTGTCATTGCACCAAAACTGTGAAATCTGAGTGGTGCAATATTTGTTTTTGCAATGGCTAGTTGTCCGTCAACACTTGGAAGGGCAAATCTATTGCCAACCTTTGTAAGGTCAACTGTTTCTTCTGCTGCAGTTGTTGTGGAGTTGTAGGATACGATTGTTGTAAAGATATTTGAATTATCAGTGCTTCTTTCAAGAGATTTTTCAATGCCGTCTTCGCTGTATCTTAGGTCATAGCCAAACATAACAAGTTTTTGTGAAGAAAGAACGTCACGAATGTCTTGCGTTAGGGAAGAGTTGTCCAAAACTTGGAAGTTGCCGTCAGAATCTCTTGCCACAATTTGAAGATTGAAGTTGTAGATTCCTTGCATGGTGGAAGTTCTTAGGTCGGTGGAATTTGGAATGATAAAGTTCTTTTCAAAGTCGTCAAAGTCAAGCACTGCTTTATATTTCATATCGCCTACACTATGGGTTTCAATAACATAGGTGGCGGAATTTCTATTGCAAGCAAGTGTAATTCTTCCAGTTATGCCACTATCCACACCAGTTTCTTCAAAACTTACAAAGTCCATATTGTAGAAGTTGTTTCCAGCGGAATAGTCAAATGACAAGGCAAATTTTGAAGCATCAAATTCAACTTTTGGTGGGGTAGGGTAATTGTAGTTGTAGATTGAATATCCAGTGTCAATGTCATTTAAAATATATTGATTTGTGCTTGAGATTGTAAGCGGTTTGTCGTTTTGAGTATAGTCAGCAAAGTCCAAAACATAGAAAGAGAAGTTAAGGGTGTAAGCCGTTTGAGTTTGTTCATATTTGACCATGTATGTAATGCCAAATTCCCAAAGTCCTGTTCTGTAACTTGTGTCCTTCACCCCGCCAAGATAGTTATCGCCGTCTTGTGTGTGGTCGCCCGAACTTGTTTGTCCAGCAAGTTGTGGACAGTGCAATTCATTTGCCTTAAGGTCAAGTGCAAAAGTCATCATTTGATTTGTTTCACCAACAATGTTTGATTGAATTTGAATAGGGTCCGCTTCCTTTGCAGTTTTAACTCTTATCTGTGCTTGAAGCCCCACAACAGTTGGTGGAGCGGAAACATTTATAAGGTCAAGAGTGTTGAATGTTACATACAAAACAGTTTCGCCCATTTTGGAAGAAAGGAATATGTATGGAATGGAACTTGCCACCATGTTTTCCGACCTGCCCGAAGTAGCAAATTCTGGCTTGTAATCGACAATGGTGTATTCCGACCCAAGTTGAGTGCCAGTGAATATGGCAAAAGGCACATTGCTTTGAGTGACAAGTGGACTTTTTGATTCAAGGGTGTTTGACCTAGACTCCACAGTGGTACATTTTGCATATACAGGGTTGCCGTCTGGTCTGAAGTTGCTCACCACAAAGCCAAAAATAGATGCCAGTGCAACAAGCATCAAAAAAAGTATAACTTTTGAACTATTTTTTTTCATAATTTTCACCTCGTTCGGAAAATTGAAATTGTTTTGACCTTTGCCAAAACTTAATTCGCCACCGTCATACGATTTGCCGCTGCCACAACAAGGAAATAATATATTTTTGAATATGTGTAAACTTCAAAAAACAAGGACTTCTCATAAGGTTATTATTCCACAAAAAAATTATATTATTTCAACTATACTTCAATATAATTTATAATATACCATAATACGACATTTCTTCAAAACAAAAACACAAAGTTTCATAATCTTTTTTTTGAAATTGATTTTAATAATGAGGAATATTTTAGGTGTGTGCCTCCCATGTTAATTGTTTTGTGTGAAGGCTCCCCATTGTAAGGGGGAGTGGATTGCGTTAGCAAGACGAGGGGGTAGTCTAATGTGAATAACTACTTTACTATCAATATTACGAGAGAGTAGTAACTCAAATTTTACTACCCTTCCGTCAACTTCGTTGCCACCTCCCCTTACAAGTGGAGGCACACACGCTACAGAGTTTTTTTTGCTCGAAAAGTTTTTTATTTAAAATTTTAAAAATAAAAAAGCCCCGAGGTGGGGCTGATTTTTATGAGAATGGGTTAATTGGTCTGTTTGGCATTTGTGGACGGAGAATAATGTTATTCCTTTGCACAATGCTATATGCCACTCTTTCCTCGTCCAGTGACCTAGATGGCACATATTCGCTTGACGCCAAAATGTGGTCATACATTGGGTTGGCGTAGGCTGGGGTGGAGTTGACCCTGATTGGGAATTCATTAAGAATTTTAACAATCATATCGCCAGTGCCGTCTTTCTTTGAAATGTGTGTAAGTTCGTCTGGATAGATAAGAGGTCTTGTCGTTGTGGAAATGCTTGTTGTGTAACTTGTTCCGTCCTTTTTGTCTTTGCTCTTATCGTCTTTAGATTTGCTTTCAGATGTTGAAGTATTTTCAATGGTCACTTCGCCACAAAGTTTAGAAAATTCTTCGCAAGTTTTTGCATCGTCTGCACCAATAAATATTTTAATAGGGCAGTTGCCTTTGATAACTGCAGCCACATCATCACCATATTTTGCGTTAAGTTGGCTGAAAGATTGAACAACAAGAGAGAAGTAAATGTGTCTGCTTCTGCCAACCGTAATAAGCGTGTCAATCTTATCAATTTTTGGCAAGTTTGCAAACTCGTCAAGAAGGAAATATACATTTCTTGGCAGTGCTTGTCCTGGGCAACCAGAAGCGATGTCAACAAGTTTTTTGTAAAGTTGAGAAATAAGAAGTGTCGCAAGTTTGTGTCTTGATTCTTTTTCGTCTGGAATGATAATAAATAGTGCAGTTGGCCTGTCGGCAAATGTTGAAAAGTCCATTTCCGTCCCGCTTGTTGCAAAACAAAGTCCGTTGTCATTAAACAGTGCCAGTGACGCTGCAACAATGCCCATATAAGACTTTGTTGTGGTTGGTGCGTTGTTAATTGCACTTGAAACAAGGGCAGGCACTTTGCTCAGTGGTGGACGACCTAAAAAGTAACTTCTGAGTGGCCCATAAGGGTTGTCATTTGACGCTGGGTCACGATAGTTTGCAATTTTGGCCAAATTGTAGCAGTTAAATCTTTCTCTTGTCATGTTTAGTCTTGTGTCGTTTGAGTCTTCAAGCATGGCAAGCATTGTGCCGCGGATAAATTCTTGTGCGCCACGTTCCCACACTGGGTCTTGCGTGCTTTGAATAGGGCATAGGGTTGCCGCAATTTCTGCAATGTCATTTTCTGCTGCGTCAATAAGTTCTGCTCGCTTTGACCTTAGGTCAGAGTCAAGTGCTTCTTTGTTTGGATATGCAATGCCGTTGTATTCATACCATTCGTTGTTATATTCGTGTGCAATAATTTTAAGCCCTAGGTCTGCTGGGTTTACGCCCACGTGAGTTTTAACTTCGTCTTGCAAATGGTGTGCCTTGTGATATTGCACGAAAGCATTGTCCATTGGGTTCCAGCGAGAGGACTGATAAGGCTTTCTTAAGTCAAAAACCTTTACATCATAGCCTTCCACTTTTAACTTGTGACTGTGTTTTTCATAAAGTTCGCCTTTTGGGTCGGTGATAACAAAACTTGGCTTGCTTTGAGTTGACGACAAAACTTGAATTGATGGTTCAATGTATTTTTGTGTTTTACCAGTTCCAGTTGTACCAATAATCATTGTGTGAATAGGACTATACATATTTATGTCCATGTTGTTGCCCTTAACTTCACTTCGTATCAAAATTCCGTCTTTGCTGGTGTGTAGTTGGTGCCAAGTGGTATACATAAACTTCTTTTCAGTTTTAAGTTCCTTTTCCGTCACCCAGCGAGAGTCGAAGAACTGGTCAATGCTTTTGCCTTCTTTGGTCTTTGTTTCTTGCTTAACGGTCTTTGGCTTGGTGTCTGCCGCTTTTGACAAAAGATACAAAATGTATCCGCCCCCGCCAATAACCACAGGAAGCATTGTGAGTTGATTTGACATAAGTTTTGAAAAATCAAAAACCTTTGCACCGCTGGCATAATAACTTAGAGCCAGCCCCGCCCCAAAGCAAAGAAGCAAAATGAGTGGCAAAAATAAAAGTTTCTTTAAAGTTTTCATATCGTTCTCCAAATGACAGAAAAATTTTTGTATCGCAGTTTTTTTGTTAAAATATCTCAATTTTTCAATTTCATTGCAAAATATACAGATATTTTCCCCAAAACGCCAATAAAACAATATTATTATAATAAAAACATAAAAAACAATCAAATAAATTCACCCAAGTGGTTAAAAATTTTTATAACAACATATTTTGATTAAATTTGTTTGTGGTGTGTGTTTGTATGTCACAATGGGGAGCCAAATTGCATTTTCTAGGGAATTTCTTTAAAATTCTCCGTTTTTTCACGTTTTTTGTTAAAAAATATCCCCAAAAGTGAAAAAATAAAATTTTTTTTGATTTTTATGCAAAATTTGTTTTGAAATTGCAAAAAATTGTGTTAGCATGATTATAACTTAAATAAAAGGGGAGAAAAAATGAGATTTTTGAGTTTGCTCGGCGAAATAACCTATAATGGCGGTGGAATATTTAAGAGTGTCTTGAATGATTCAAATGGTTGGTTTCAAAAAGAAGGAAATCAATGGTTAGGACAAATTGTTGCTTTCTTGGGCAATATTCTTATTCCAGTCACTATTATCATTCTTGCTGCTGCTGTTGTTTGGTGCGTTTATCTCGGCATTCAACTTGCAAGAGCGGAAGATGCTGGCAAAGCAGGGGATATTAAGAAAAGACTTATTAACGTTGCAGTAGCTTTTGTTATCACTTTGGCTGCAGTTTGGATTATTTCATCACTTATGGCATTTATCCCAACATGGCTTAACAAGAATGATGTTGCCGATCCAGGAACTACAACAACCATGATTGAAACAGCAATCCGTTCATTCCTTCCAAGGTTGTAATTTGGAAAATTGAAACGCAATAAAAAAACACAAGGTTCAAGCCGTTTTGGCATGAGCCTTTTTGCGTTATAAGTGAAAATGGGCTTACAATGAGCCTTTTTGAACAAAAAAGCAACCTATAATAAAAATTTATAATATTTTAGCAAAAAATGTCTTATTTTATTGGCGTTTTTTGTTTTTTTATGCTAAAATAGGTCAAACTAATTATGTTGCTGTTTTGTTGTCTTATTTGCACTTCAAATTTGCTACAAAATGTCAACAGACCCTGCGTTTGATTGAGTTGAGACTTTTAGGAGTCTTTTGCACTTCGTGTGCGTAAGTTGTGGATAACTTTTATGTTTAACACAGAGAAAAGTGGCGAAATGTGGCGAAATCTATTTAAAGGGGAAATTAAGCCTTGTTTAATTTGTTTGGAATTGTAAAATTTGGATTAAAACTGCTTTTGGGACTGACTACTGGTACTCTTTTGGATGCAGAAACTGGTGCAGACGCTGCAACCACCGCTTCAGAACCAAAGAACGGACTTTTCGACCACTGGCTTGTGGGTTTTGATGTGGAACATTTGGAAGCAGAAGGTTACAAGGGCGTTGCGGAAATTATGAAATTTCTTGACGCATATCTTATCCCAATAACTATAGGACTTATGGCACTGGCAATTATCCTTGTTATTGTTGTTGGTGTGCAAATGGCAAAGGCGGAAAACGCAAGCAAAGCAGAAGAAGCAAAAAAACGTCTTTGGGGGCTTGCAATAGGCTTTGCGTCATTCATTATCGCCGTGTGGATAGGTGCTTTAATTATGAACAATATTCCAGAAATCGTCAAGGGGCTTCAAGACATCTTTAACCCAGGTGACGGCTGGCAAGAAGTCGAAAAAACAGACGCAGTTATCCGCCTTATGAAATTCAATCTGAAATTGTGACCTAAATCTGAAATTTATCTTGTAACTTAACTTAAATTTAGTATTTCAGCATGAAATTTAACTTGAAATTGTTATTTAACTAGAAATTGAAATCAAAATATGAAGTTGTAACTTGAAAACATACTCAAAACTTGAAATTGTAACAAAAGATTAGCAAAAAACTCAAAAAACACTTTAAAGAGGTGAAAAATGAATTTAACTCATATGCTAGGTGATATTGATTCATGGTGGCAAACAGTAACTTCTATTGCAGGTGAAGCCTTAAACTTTATAGGCTATCTCTTTTATGCCATTTTCACAGGCGTTGGCATGCTTATAAACTTTGTTTTAAGCCTTTTTAAGCAGTTGGCGGGTATTGAGGAAATGACGCTTACTGCGACTTCCACAGTAGAGGGGCAAGCTGTGACAAAACGAATTACAGTTGGTGGTGAAGGAAATTGGACGGATATTACATATGCCTTTATAACAAGTGATGCCGTTCGCACAACATTTTGGACAATTTTTGCAATGTGCATTGCACTGCTTGTTGTTTTCACAATTTTTGCGATAGTCAAATCCGAATTTTCAACCGATGTCAAAAACGCTGCTAAACTTCCAATTCTTGAGCGTGCAGTTAAATCTGTTATAAACTTTCTTCTTATTCCAGTTATATCAATAGCGAGTTTGTATGGGGCAAACATGCTTACAAAAGCGGTTTATTACACCTTCAACACTGACTCAAAATATTACATTACAAATGTTATGTTTAATGCAGGTGCTAAACAAGCCAACAGAGCGGCACTTGATGACGGTTTTGCAAACTTTCTTCTAACTGACGAGGCGGTGTATTTTGCAGAGGAAGATGTGGTTAAGCCGCGAGATGCAGTTCTTGCTATGATGAGCAATTATTTTAATATTACAGAAGGGGAACTGACTATTTACAAATACAAAAAAGGTGCTGAAAACACAAAGGGAGTTGTAAGTACGGAAAAATATCCCCTAGAGATTGACTTTCAAACAACAGCTTATTACGGCTCTGATCCTTATCTTTTAAATCAACTTTGCAACAATTTAGGCGATTATGACCGTTCAGAAAGCAATACCATAGCAGGAAAGTTTGGCTATTATTTAAAGGACTCAATATGGCAGGATGAAAGAAAGGAGGTAGGATACGAGTGGTATGAGTGGACTTTCCAGGTCCCAGTTGTAACAGCTTACATAAATCAAAAGAGCGGTTTTAAGCAAATAATTTATGGTATTGCAAAAGATGAAGGGTACATAACAACTGCTGATGCAAAGCAATTTCCTACATTAACTTTTACAGTGACCGAGGCAACGATCGGCAATAACGATTTTTATTTGAGTAAAAGAAATGACGTTTTCCAAAAAAGTAGAGCCAATACAACTATAACTGCAGACGATGTTGCGGGTTGGTTTGGTGCGGATGGTTGTCTGCAAGCGTGCCGAAAATTGAGTAATGCAGATATGGAACAGATTGCTGCAGTTGCGAATGAATATAATAGGGCTATTGCTGCCGAAAGCAATAAAGCAGCGGCAAAACAAGCCGTCGGGCTTTGGGAAGTTCTGCAATATGAGTACAACACTGAAGAAAATACTATTTTTGGTGAGAGACCTTCGTATACTGACCCAAGTGTTCAACTAATAACTCAAGAACAGAGAAATTGCTTGGTTGGATTTATAGACAGATTATTTGTCGGTTCGGGAAATGGTGGAGACGCATATCGTTTATACAGAGTTAATGCACAAGATTCTTCAAATTCTTTCTTTACTACAGAGAAGCCTGCTGAGGGCGTAGATTATATGGAAATTTCCTCAACCACACTGCATGTTGAAAAATATAACAGAAAAACTTGGCAAGGTATATTTGATGATACTAATGGGTGGAGTGCTAGCTATACCCCTGATGTTCAACAATATTTCTGGCGTCCTTCGACCTATTCCGGTGAAGCGGTTATGGATATGGGGCTTGTTGGATATTTCTACGAGTTCAACAACATGAACCTTGTTATGATGCTGTTTGGAATGGTGGCAATCGCTTGGCAATATTTCAAACTTATTTTGGTATTTGTAAAGCGTGCGTTGGAAATGGTCTTGTTGTTCCTAATGGCTCCAGTTGTAACGGCCATTGCTCCACTTGACAAGGGTAATGCAGAAAACAGTTGGCGAAGCAACTGGATAAAACAACTGACGATGACTGCAGTTCCAGTGTTCGCAATTAACATTTTCTTCACTATCGTTCCACTTGTTTCTTCACTTAATATGTTTGCAAATACAAATCCTCTTGCTCTAACATACAACGCATTTGTGTCAATTATCTTCATTTATGTTGGCGTAAGCATGATAAACAGAGCCTCAGCCCTTTTGGCAGGCTTCCTTGGCACGGAAGATATGATAGTCCAAGGCAAAGACCTCACCAGCAAAGCAACCGGCGTAGTCGGTACAGCATCCAAAGGTGCCGCCCTTGTAACAGGTGTAGCCCTCGCAGGACCCGCAGCGGCAATTAAGGCGGGCTATAGTTTGGCTAAAGGCAGAAAGGCAAGAAATGACAGCCTATTGCAAAGCAGAAAAGAAGCTCTTGGCGATCTTAATCAGCAAATTGCAGAAGCGAGAGAAAGTGGTGATGACGATAGAGTTAAAGAACTGCAAGAAAGAAAAAGCAAATATGAAAAATATTCAAAAAGGGGGTATGGTCAGTTACATGACCAGTATGCTAAAGATCAAAAAGCCTCACGAGATAAAATAAATCAATATACAGCCATGAACGAAAATGATGAAGTTTCTCTTGTAAGGCTTAGAGCAAAGGCTAACGACGAGGTTAGGAGAAGATTTAAAGAGCAGCAAGAGTCGTATAAATTAAGCGATCCTGATTATGAACCTATTTCCTTTGATGATATTCCAGAAGAACAAAGAAATAAGCTGTTTCAGGAAGAACAAACTAATGGCATTTATGCACAACAAATTAGAGAGAAAGAGAAAGCCATTGCTGACAGGAATTCCGCTATCGGTAACATGACCAATAGTTGGGCAGAGAATGCGAGTATGTATCGCAATATGATGCGTTCTCAAGACGATGCCAAAACTGCTGGCAAGGCTGCGAGAAGTGCTGCTTGGAAAGAGGCAAATGACGGTGGTACAGTGAAAGCATTGGAAGCTGGTCATAAGAAACTAAATAATTCTATGGTTGGCAGTGCTATTTCACACATTCCAGGACTAAACTGGGCTGTGAATAAAGTTGCTTTTGGCGCACTTGGTGTTGGCGCTCAAATTGCAGATAGAAAATTTTTCTCTGGCACTCCAAAAAATGCAATGGACTTTGTGAAAGGTGTAAGCGGTGATGCAGGGAAGATTGCAGAAAAGTTTATGGACCCAGGCACAATCGGAAAAGTTATTTCAACAGATGACGAGAACAAATTTAGAGATACAGTTAAAGAAGAAAAAGCTCGTAAGAAAGCATGGGAAGAACAAATGAAGTTTGAAGACGACAAACTAAAGAAACAGAAAAAAGCCCAAGAAGAACTTGAAACAAAACGTCAACTTAGAGAATATGAACGCTATAAAATGGGGGCATACAATGTTGAAGGCGGGAAAATGACCGTTAATGCGGACAAAGCTGAAACAATAGCAAAACATTATGATAAGACAATAAATAGTCGTGCTGATCAAGATTTCAAGAACAATGTCCAAAGGGACGACAAAAACTTTGCTAAATTTAAGCAAATGCTTAAAGAAATGGAAGATGAAAGCAAGAAGAAAGCCCAAAACGTTAAGATTGACCCAAGAGATAAAGGCTTTGGCGAGCAAGTTATAAACGCTATGAAAACTGTTAATGCTCAAAATAATCGTGAATTAAAGAATATCAATTCTGGTATTGCTTCGTTGTCGAAAAATATTGAAGATTTGGTAAAGAAAATGTCAAATAACTCATAGTTGGCAAATAACGCTAAAAATTAACCAAAACAACAGAAAAAAGTAACAGAGTATTGTTAAATTTCTCCCTGCCAAAAGGTGGGGAGAAGCCTTAAGAGGTGAGATATGATTAGATACATTCCACGAAAAACGAAAGTTAGAATGGAGTTTGCAAAGGGAATAACTTTGCCAGATATTATTATTGCAGTTCTTGGAATTGTGGGGCTTTTGGTCCTTATTTTGGCAAACTTTCAATATAACATATACATTGCCTTTGCGTGGGCGTGTCTTGTTTTGATTTTGTTCCTAAAGATAAATGACGACTTAAGAGTTTATGCGACAATAGGGCTGCTTTTGCGATTTGTAGCATTTAAAAAGAAGTATAACAAAGCAGATGTTGACCAAAAAACAAAACAACCAAAAATTAAGAAAATTATTCCATTTGAAGGCATTGTAAAGGATAAATTTATTGACTTTAAGGACTATTATGGCATGGTGCTTGAGATAAAGCCTATTGAATTTGGGCTTTTGAACGAGCAAAAACAAGAAATGGTTATTGCCTCATTTGCAAACGCTCTCCGCCGTGTAACTGGCGAGCAAAGTGGCAGCATTTTAAAACTTAGCAAAGCCCTTGTGTTTGACGATTATATCACTGGTGAGGACAAAAAATATGATGACCTTATGGAACTTCAATATGAAAACGAAATGACCGAACAAGAAGTGCTTGCACGTGCTGACGTTTTTGAAAATCGTGTTTCGCAACTGGAAACAATGAACCGTGACGAAAAGGTTTACAAAGACTTCTTCTACATTGTGCTTTATGACAAGGATAAAGACGCTCTTGAGTCCACTGTTGACGGCATTGTAAACACGCTTGGCAACTCCGTTGTTCCACTTATTGCAAAGAAACTTAGGGATAAAGAACTTACAGTTTTCCTTCGAGCAAACTTCGGCAGATACTTTGACGAAAGGGACCTCGAAAGTACTCCAAGAGATCAATTTTCAAACTGGGCAATGCCAGAAAATATCCAATTTAAAGTTGGCAAAACAATCATCAACAAACAACCATACAGATCATTTACAATTACAGACTATCCCCTTGAAGTTGGCAACGCATGGGGCGCACCATTTTTTCTTTTGGACAGAACAAACGTGTGCGTAAATTTCCGTCTTGTGCCAAAAGACCAAGGTGAAAGACGAATTGACCGTTCCATCATTGAAATGGAAGGAAAAATGGACAATGTTTACAAAAGCAGTAAGAGAATTGAAAACGAGATTCAGCTTAAAACATTGAACGACCTTCTTCAAATGTTGAAAAAGAATAACGAACAACTTTTTGAAGTTACAACCCACCTTTTCTGCGAAGACTCAGCGAAGAAAGAAGTTAGGGCAATTTTAAGACAAAATGGCTTTAAATATACAGATATGTTTGGACGACAAGTTGACGCTTTCATCAGTCGCAACCCTTCTGCTCTTGATACAGTAACTCAACACAAACGTGAAATTCCAACCACAACATTTGCAGCAATTTTCCCATTTATCTCGGGTGCTTTGCTTGACGAAAAAGGCTTTTACATTGGCTACAATGAATATCCAGTCTTTGTTGACTTCTTCAAACGTGATAGGGAAAGAGCAAACAGTAATGTTATGATTATTGGGAAATCTGGTGGTGGAAAATCTTACGCCACAAAGACACTTCTTACAAACCTAGCCTGCGACAACACAAAGGTTTTCGTTCTTGACCCAGAAGACGAATACACTCCACTTTGTCACAATATGTGCGGGAAATTTCTTGACGTAGGTTCATCAAAGAGCGGACGATTTAACCCATTCCACATTATGACAACCCTTGACGCAGACGAAGGCGGCTCGGACGACTCCTATTCAACGCACTTGCAGTTCTTGGAAGAATTCTTTACAATTATTTTGCCGGGTATGCCATCAGAAGCCTTCGAAGTTCTGAATGCCCTTATTATTGAAAGTTACAGAAGAAAGGGAATAAATGCTCAAACTCCGCTTACAAAACTTAAGCCAGAAGACTTCCCAATATTTGACGACCTTTATCAAATTACACTTGAAAGGCTTAAGACGGAAAAAGACGAGTATCAAAAGAAAAATCTTCAAACTGTTGAAACTTACATCTCAAAATTCGCCACAGGCGGCAGAAATAGTAACCTTTGGAACGGCCCAACATCTATTGCAACCAAAGAAAACTTTGTTACATTTAACTTTCGTTCACTTCTTGCAAACCGTAACCAAGTTATTGCAAACGCACAAATGCTTTTAGTGTTTAAATATTTGGATAACGAAATTATTAAAAACAAGGACTTCAACGATAAGTATCACGCCAACAGACACATTGTTGTTGCCGTTGACGAAGCCCACGTCTTTATTAACCCAAAACACCCTATCGCTCTTGAGTTTATGGCGCAAATGGCAAAGCGTATTCGTAAATATTCTGGAATGCAAATTGTTATTACGCAGAACATCAAGGACTTCGTAGGAAGCCCAGAAATTCAACGTCAATCAACCGCTATTATTAACGCAAGTCAATATTCATTTATCTTCGGACTTGCTCCAAATGACGTTACTGACCTTATTGAACTTTACAGAAACGCTGGTGAAATCAATAAAGAAGAACAAGACAACATCGTTACAGCGGGCGTTGGCCAAGCATTCTTAATTTCAGGGGCACTTTCCAGAACTTCAGTAAAAATTGAGGCAAGTGAAACAGTTGTGAGATTATTCTCATAGTTTTTGGCAGGATTATCCTGCCTTTTTGCCTTATATTTAGCGATTTTTTCGTCAAACAACACAAAAATAAATTTCCTATTGAAAGTATGGAAAAAGTGTGCTATTATATGTGTAATAAAACAAAGTGAGGGATAAAAAATGGAATATGTTTACGATAGAGAAAGATTTGACAATGCACTTTACAACGTTTTTTCAAAATATGCAAAGTCAGTTTCACTTGATTTCTCAGAAAACAAAGTTTTTTCTTCAGACGAACTAGAAGCGGCTGGTTTTTTGCCAGAAGATTTTTCTACACAACAAAAACTTGAAGGTGCAAGAATTTTCAACGATTGCGCTCGTGGTGGACAATCTTTTGAAGAATATGTGAAATATATGGAATTCTCCAGCAAGGGCATCAAAACAAAGGGTTATGACACTTTCTCAAAAATCTTGTCAGAAGAAATTTTAGGTAAGCCACGCAAGTTTTGGGGTGAAGCATCTTTTGAAGATATTTGCTCATTCTTTGAAGACGGCAGCCTAAGCACCTACAGACCACTTCTTAAGAAGATTAAAAAACAAGCAAAACTTGCTTCAAAGGGAAGACTTAAAGAAGAAGACGCAATTTCTCCAAAATCATTTATGAGAATGATTTCTGCTGCTTGCAACATTAACAATGCTTTTCAAAAAACAGAAACGGGCGACAGACTTTTCCAAAATGAGCAAGCAAATGGTGCATTCTCATACAACTATATCACTGAAAGTTATCTAAGTAATGATTTGGCTTCAAACATTTTGAATAAGGGCTACACAGAACAAGACCTTGCAAAAATTGACGAAGACATTTACAAATGTGCTGAAAAACACGATATGCGTCTTGGCAGAAGAAAAGCAGGTGACAGGATTTCACTTCGTGAAAGATTTACAACTTACAGAAGCAAAGATTTTCAATCAAACTTCATCCCAAGTAATGCTGTGGCATATGATGACTTGACAAAAGTTTTCAGAAGCAATCTTCTTGCTCCATATGCTTTGGAAGAAATTTCACCAGAATTGCACCAAAGCCTTGATCAAGATGCACCTATCTTTGCTCAAGACGAAAACAACAGCCTTTCTGGTCAAACTGAAGAAAACATTGCAAGAGCAAGAGAATATGGCAAGGTTATAGGTGATGTGTCATACAGTTTCTCAAAATTAGACGGAATTAACATAGACAACATTGAATTTGCAAAAACAATTTCTGACGAATTTGCAACACGTGGCGGATATGTTATGGACAAAGTTGAAGGGCTTTCAACCCTTGCAGAAATTGCAATGAGTGACGAAGTTGTAAACAAACTTCCTCGTTCAGAGAGAATTTTCCGTGCCTATGCCCCAAATGTTGAACAAAATGACGTTATGCAAGTTTATGAACCAGACCTCGAACTTCCAATAAGTGAAAGACGTTTCGTAGGTTCTGGCTTTGTCAAAAACAATGGAATTATGTTCCCAGTTGACAACTTACCAGTTTCCAAAAAACAAGACGCCGCACAAGGCGACAATGTTCAATATGAACTCAATGTCGGAAATAATCTTGAAGACTTGAAGGCAGATTGGGAAAAGAAATTCCATGTCAGCTTTGAACAAGTTGAAGAAGACGACATCCACTTTGGCAAAAACCCACTTGCAACTGCGTTTGCGGAACGTGCAAACGTAGAATACATCAAAGAAAACAAACCAAAACTTGAGAATTTTGACGATGTTAAACAAGCAATGAAAGAACAATATGAAGCGAACATCGGCTTTAATGAAGTTAAAAAACAACCTAAAGAAGAAGTTGCTCCAGCAGAACAAGAACAACCACTAAATAGAAAGCCATATGGCTGCAATGACACATTGTCTGTGCAACAAGCATATGAAATTTTGGTGGAAGCACTTGTAAGATCAATCGAACAATTTAAAGTTGGCAATGTTTCAGAAACCGCAAGTTTTGATGAAATTGAACGCCAAGCAAAACTTTCTCGTCAAAAGAAAGCAAAGACTGCAAAAGAACCAAAAGCAAAGAAGGAGCCAAAGGCAACATCAAAGCCAAAAGCAGAGAAGAAAGAAACTGTAGCCCAAAAAGAACAAGTTGAGAAAGTTGTGAATAACATAACAGAAGAAACTGCAGAAAAGATTGCAAAACCAGTTGCAGAACCTGCTCCTCAACAAGATGAAAAGCCAAAATTCAAAATGATTCTTGACATGGAAAAGGGAAAACTTGTTCCACAAAAATTGGAAGAAGAAAAAGAAGTCAAAAAATCTGAAACCAAAAAGAATTCTAAAGCACGCAAGGCTATGAGCGAAGAAGAAAAAATGGAACCAAACATGGCAGAGGTTATGGCTTGCAGAAGTGTTGAAAAACTTATAATTGATGCAGAAACAATTGGATTTATTTCAAGAGATGAAGTGGCAGGGTATGTAAAGAAGATTTCAGATGACAAAGAAAAAAACAAGGCACTTTTGAAAGAAGTTAAAGAAGTGGTTCTTAGCAGATTTAAACAAGAAACAAAAGAAATTAAGCAAAAAACAAAGGAAGCGAAGAAAAACATTCAAACAATTTCTGAAGTGACAGAGGAAACTAAAGAAGAAATTAAACACGAAGTTAAGGAAGAAAAAGTTGAACAACCTGCAAAAGTAGCCGAAAAAATTAAAGAAACTGTGCCAGCAGAACTTGACCTAAGTGGAATTGAAGCACCAGCAGCAATCAAAAAAGAAAACTATGAAATCTCTGAAAAACAAGCGAAAGATATGATAACTCTTGCTGATAAAAATATTATTTCTCCAGAAAACACATTCCAAATTATGGGTATGGGAGATAGCAAGCAAGGAGCGGTCAAAGAACAAAAACCTGCCAAGAAACCTACTGCAAAAGAAAGACTTGAAGCAGAACAACAAGAACGTCTTGAAAAAGCAATTAAGAAGGCAAGAAAAGTTTCTTCCAAAAAGACAAAGAAAGAAACAGTTGAAGAAGACGCTGAAGAAGTTGCTCCAAAACAAGAAGACAAGACAAAGAAATCTTCTGGGAAATTCTTGTTCAACGGAAGATATGTTTCTCGTGAGGAACTAGAAAACCTTGATGAAGAAGAAGTTGTTTCATTTGACAATGATGACGAATTTGCCCCAAGCAAATAAAATCTAAAACTTTAAAATAATAGGAGGAAAGATTATGGCAAAGGAAATTGATTATAGCTTTAAAATTTTGGAGGAAATTTTGACACTCAAAAAATATTCCTCAAGAGAAGAAGTGATGACTGCAGGGCAAGTTATGGTGAACATCGCTGACAAACACGAAGACTGCTCCGACAAATTGAAGGAAGCCTATCACGAAGCTTACAAAAAATTGGATACATTGTCATTTGACGAAATGAACGAAATTATCGACATTTTGTCATCATATGACGATGAAGACTAATTAAGACGAATTTTTTGCAAAAAGTGTGGGGTGACCCGCATTTTTTGTTGTATGGACATTTGACGGGACGGACAGATTTTGTTAAAATATTTGTATGGAAAAAAAATATAAACGCTGTCCCAGATGCGACAGAAAATTGCTCGCTTCGGACACAAGATGTGATATGTGCGGATTGATTTTTGAACGACTTTCTCATGCTACAAACAGAGCGGGCAAGGTCGCCCTAAAAAATCACGAAGAAAACAAAGTTGTTTACACAACAAAATGCCCAGATGTGAACAAATGGAAACTGCTTTTGTGTGCAATTTTTGGCGGTTGGTTTGGCTTGCAATATCAAAAAGTTGGCAGAAATAAAATGTTTCTATTCATGCTTGCTTCGTTTTTTATACTCATCGCTTTCACTGCAATAAGCCTAACCCCAACTTTTGCACAATTTGTTTTTTCAAACAAATATTTGGGACTTATTGCTTGGGCAATGGTTTTCCCAGGCTCTGTGGGCTTTGTTATGTGGATTGTGTCCGTTTTTCAAATACTGCTTAACACATTCAAAATGCCAGTTTCTATAGATGAGGAGTACATTGTTCAAGACGAAGAAGTGGCAAAAGAACTTGTTGAGCAAGCAAAATCGGATAGAATTGCAAAAAAATCGCACAAAAAATAACATTTTTTATGTAAATTTTCTGTGTGAGAGCGTTTTAAGAACAAAAAAGTGTAGTAATTTCATTGCGAAATACACTTCTTTAATAAAAATTTGATTATGTTTTTAGTTATATCCTAAAAATTATGTTAAAAAATTAAATTTCTGTGAAGAAATAGAATAAATTGGAGAAAAAATGGAAGAAAAAACAACCGTTGTAGTTGGAATGAGTGGCGGGGTCGATAGTGCTGTTTCCGCACTGCTTTTGAAACAGCAAGGATACAACGTCATTGGACTTTTTATGGACAACTGGGAGGAAAAGGACGATACTGGTGTCTGCACAGCGACCGAAGACTATGAAGACGTCAGACGAGTTTGCGAAACAATAGGCATCCCATATTATTCAGTCAACTTTTCAAAAGAATATTGGGACCGAGTTTTCGTGCATTTTCTCAGCGAATATGAAAAAGGCAGAACCCCAAACCCAGATGTTTTGTGCAATAGAGAAATTAAGTTCGGACCTTTTCTTGAATATGCGAAAATGCTTGGAGCGGACAAAATCGCAACGGGGCATTATTGCAAAGTGGAGAAAGTTGGCAAATATTATCAACTTAAAAAAGCATTTGACAAATCAAAGGACCAAAGTTATTTCCTAAACCAACTTTCACAAGCGCAACTTTCACAAGTCATTTTCCCATTGGCAGACATTCCCAAAACAAAGGTTAGGGAACTTGCAGAACAATATAATCTTACCAATGCAAAGAAAAAGGATAGCACGGGTGTGTGCTTCATTGGTGAAAGAAATTTCAAAAACTTCTTGAAGCACTACATTCCAGCCACCCCAGGGGACATCGTGGACACAAACGGCAATGTTGTTGGACATCATGACGGCGTTTTGTATTACACCTTGGGACAGCGAAAAGGCTTAAATATAGGCGGAAAGGCTGGCGGAAATGGCGAAAGGTGGTTTGTTCTTGACAAGGACGTCAAAAACAATCGACTTATTGTCCATCAAGGTGAGGACGATAAACTATTCAGCAATTATTTACTAGCCAAGGAGTTTAACTGGATTCCACACCTTCCAGAAAAACAAACCTTTGATTGCCTTGCAAAATTCCGCTACAGACAACCAGACCAAGGTGTCACTGTTTATGTTGAAGGGAAAGATGTTAAAATTGTGTTCAAAGAACCTCAACGTGCCGTAACCCCAGGACAATATGTTGTGCTTTATGATGAACAAGAAAATTGCCTCGGTGGAGGAGTTATTGACCAAGTTTTTAAATAAAATGAAATGCAACTTAATTGCAAACTCTACAATTTGTAGAATTTATGCAAAAACAAGTTGCATATTTTTTTTTAATATACTAAAATGAATGTATGGAAGAAAATATCACTCAAAATCAAGTCTATGAAAATGATGAAATCAGAACTGTGATTGCAAAGAACCTTGTCCATTTCAGAAAGGCAAGCAAACTCACACAACTTGAACTTGCGGAAAAACTTTTGTATTCTGACAAAAACATTTCCAAGTGGGAGCGCGGCGAGGCTATCCCAGACATAATCGTTTTAAGTCAACTTGCAAACCTCTATGGTGTGACGGTCAACGATTTTTTATGTCCACATTCTGAAGAGGAAATGCCAACGGTCAAGAATGAAAAACACAAAACAAAACTCTTTTCGACCAAACAACTTATGATAACTATGCTTTCAACTGGGCTTGTTTGGCTAGTCGCCGTTGGACTTTTTTGCATCTGCTTCAATTTCATCCCAGCACTTAAAGAGGAGTGTTGGAAAATTTATATTATAGCAATTCCCGTTTCATTCATAGTTTGCCTAGTATTCTCAAGCATTTGGTGTACAAACATGTTAAACTGCATTTTTGTATCTTGCCTCACGTGGTCAGTGGCTCTTGCTTTTTATATTTGTCTGCCACTTGAGTTTAGTTGGCTAGCATTTATCCTTGCCATTCCAGTTCAAGTTTTGGCTCTTTTGTGGTTTGTCTTCAGAAAAATCAGGGACAAGCAGAAACTAAAAGAGGCGTCAAAGTGAACACAATTTTGAGTGAAAAACAAGGGAAGTATGTTGAGGAACGGTCAAAATTTTTATCATTTTGTTTTGCAGTTTTTTCAAAAGATGAAGTTACAAAAAACTTATCGAATATCAAAGGCAAACATCCTTCATGCAGACATATTTGTTATGCCTATAGAATTTTTGATAAAGACCTTATAGAACGCTCCTGTGAGGACGGCGAGCCAAGTGGCACCGCTGGTTCACAAATTCTACAACTGCTTAAGGAAAATGATGTTATAAATACATTGTGTATTGTCGTCAGATATTTCGGCGGAGTAAAACTGGGAACTGCCAACCTAGGCAGAGCATACAAGGAAGCAGCCCGTCAAACCCTAACAGAAAACTTAACTCAAGTGGAGCTTAAAACCCTTTACAAAGGTTTATGTGATTATCCACTATTTTCACAAATAAAGCAAGAATGTGGCAAAAGAAAAATTAAATTTGAAAATGTGTCCTACGACAATAATATAAAATTTGAAGTATATCTATCAGATGAAAATTATCTTTGGCTGAAGGGAATTGTCCCGCTTGAGATAACTGATAAAATGCAGTATTCATGCTAAAAGTAGCGATTATAATTCTTGTAAAACAAGGGACAAAAGGGTGGCAAACAATATGAGATTTTATGCGAGGTGAAAATTGCAAATAACTAAAATAGAAGTGCAAAAACGCAATAAAAATAGGGTAAATTTGTATCTCGACGATGAGTTCTTTTGTGGATTATCACTTGAAACAGTGATGAGAAATCATTTGAAGGAAGGACAACAAGTATCTGAACAAAACATTGAATATTTGAAAAATGAAACTGAAAAACAAGTCGCTTTGGAAAAATCCACTGGATACATAGCAAAATGTCAAAAAACAAAAAAACAAATAAGAGATTATCTACTAAAAAAGGGTTTTGAAGCGGAAATTATAGATTATGTGTTAGAAAAGTTAGGAGAATATCACTTTGTTGATGATGAATTGTTTGCGAAAAACTATGTCAAATCAAAGAGCAAGAATTGTGGCAAAAAGAAGCTTGAATATGAACTAAAGCATAAAGGAGTTGAAGAACAAATAATAAACGATAGCATCGAAAACTACTCTGAAGACGAAAAGACTGTTGTTCCTGTGCTTGAAAAATATCTTAAAAATAAGCCCTTAGATTTGAAAACAAAACAAAAGGCGTTTAGATATCTTATGTCACATGGATATTCGTCAGATGTCGCTTCAGCAGCGATAAGTAGAAAATATAAATCTCAAGATTTAGATGAATGTATTGAATAATAAAAAAAATAGTATATCGCAAGCTAATTTCAAATAAAAAGGAATAAATAATTAAAGCAAAAGATATATTTAAACAAAAATATAAATATTGCATATTTTGGAGGTAAAAATGCGTAAAATATCAAAACATGTTCAAATTGAAGGACCAATAGAACATAGAAAAGAAGACCCTAAAATTCAAGTTGGAATTGACATTGAAAGGGTGGTTAGATTTAGAGATTTTAAATATCCAGAAAAATTGTTTACAGCGAAAGAACTTGAGTATTTTCAAAAGTTCGCAGACAAAGCAGTGCATATGGCTGGCACGTTTTGTGCAAAGGAAGCAGTTTCAAAAGCAATAAAGACTGGGCTTGGGAAAGAAGTTGGAGTGCAAGATATTGAAATATTGCATGACGAATATGGTGCCCCTTATGTCAACGATATCAATGGAAAACTTGAGCCAATTTTAGGACCTAACGACCTTGATGTTTCGATCGCACATTCGGACGAAATTGCAGTTTCAACATGTATTTTGTATTAAAAACAATGCTTTTTTAGCCTTTTTTTTGATAAAAATAAGACGCTTTTTAGTGTTTTTAAAATAAGAATGTTGTTTCATAATTCGTATTATTTTATTTACGTTTTGACCATGCCGACCTTTTTGATAATCATTTGATTATATGCTTTTATATCACATATAATTCAATTTAAATAAGCTTTGAACCCTCTAGTTGGGTTCTTTTTTTATGAAAAATGTGTTAAATCTTTCATTTGGATAATAATTATTTTGCTTCACAAACTAAGTTTGAAATGGTGGTTTAAATTTGCAAAAAGGGGGAATTATTTGATGAAAGATAGCACAACTTTTGTGATTAACAATTATTGCGTCTGCACTCATACACTTTATGTGAGGGGAAATTTTGATAAATATTTTTGGGTCAAAAAATCTGTAACGAATGAAGGCAGAATTGTTGAAGAAAAGCTTGTGTTTGATTATCAAAAATTTGTGCGGGGTTTTGTATGATTGTTAAAAGAGGGGAATTATATTATGCTGACTTAAGTCCAGTTGTTGGGAGTGAACAAGGTGGAGTACGCCCAGTGCTTGTCGTTCAAAACGACATTGGAAATAAATATAGTCCAACCGTCATTGCCGCTGCAATCACAAGCAGGCTTAACAAATCTCGAATTCCCACCCACATTGAATTATCATCGAAAGAGTATGGACTTGAAAAAGATTCGGTAGTTCTTCTTGAACAAATTAGGACAATAGATAAATCCCGATTGCGTGAAAAAATAGGGGAACTTAGCGAATATAAAATGAATGAAATAAATAGGGCAATGATGATAAGTCTTGGCGTTATTTAATAAATCTTATTAACATATTTGCAAAAAATATTTTTATATGTTAATATGTCCACATGAACAATATTAAAATCGAAAGTTTGAATATAAACGGCGAAGGTCAAAGTTTTGTTGACGGCAAAAAGTTGTGCGTCAAAGGTGTTTTGCCAGATGAAGTTGTTGATGTTGAAATTGTATCGCAAAAAAACAACTTTATGCAGGGCGTTCTAGATAATATTTGCACACCTTCCCATATACGCATATGTCCAAAATGTCCATATGTTGGAGAATGTGGCGGATGTGACTTTATGTTTGTTAAATCACAAGACGGACTTGAAATTAAGAAAAATGTTATAAAAAATTATTTCAAAGACCTATTTTCTGGTGAAATTATTTCAAACGAAAGCACGAATAATTTTGAATTTAGAAATAAAGTTGCGTTTGCCGTTTGCGGTGATAAAATTGGACTTAGAAAGTCAAATTCGCATGATATTTGTGAAATATCAAATTGCATTGTTGCAAACGAAAACATAAATATTGTATTAAAAATTGCAAGAAAATGGTTAAAAAACGCAAAAAATTGTCAAATTTGCCATATCGTTGTGCGAAGCATAGGTGAACATGTGTGCATATGTGTTGTCGCTAGGCGTAAGTTTGATTATAATGTTTTAAGCAACTTTACTGAAGAACTTAAAAATGTTTTTGGGAATAAATTTGGGATTTTTGTTAGCATAAACACTTCAAAGGATAAAATTCTTGGTCAAAAATGTGAACACCTTTATGGCGAGGAGAAAATTCCACTTACTCGCTTTGGAATTGAAACTTACATAAGACCAATGTCTTTTTTTCAAATAAATGATGACGTTGCTTCAAAAATGTATTCAAAAGTTCTGGAAGAAATTTCAGATGATGTTGTGGTTGAAGGTTATAGCGGGGCGGGGCTTTTGAGTTGCATTATGGCGAAACGGGCAAAAGAAGTTTATTCCGTTGAAATTGAAAGAGATGCGACAAAAGACGCAAATGACGCAAAAAAACTTAACAACTTGAACAATCTTCATAATATCAATGGTGATTGCGACAAGGAAATGGAGAAATTGCTTTTGCAATGTGGAAGTGCAACTGTTGTACTTGACCCGCCAAGAAGCGGAGTGGGAAGACATACACTTGATATGATTTTGCGCACTCTTCCAGAGAAAATCGTTATGATTTCATGCAACCCATACACTTTGAAGCAAAATGTTGTATTTTTAAGCAAAAATTACGAAATTAAATCATTTGAAATTTTTGATATGTTTCCACAAACTTTCCACATTGAAAGCCTTGTTGTGTTAAAAAGGAAATAAAATTTGATTTTTGGACAAAAAATGATTTTCTTTTATGAAAATTTAAGTTATAATAAGTATTATGAGAGAGATGTTGCTTAGTGGTCAAACCTTTAATATATTTGGGCTAGAGGTCCCTTGGTATGGCACAATGATTGCCATTGGAATGTTGGCGGGAATATTGTGCGCCTATTACATATGTAGAAAAAAATCAATCGACACGAACATGCCAATTAACCTCGCTCTTTATGCTTTGCCTTGTGCTATTGTCGGGGCAAGAATTTATTATTGTGCATTAAATGGCGTTTCTTCATTCTGGCAAATATTTGAAGTTTGGAATGGTGGACTTGCAATTTATGGTGGCGTAATTGGTGGTTTTCTTGGTGTTTTGCTTTGCTGTAAAATTCACAAATATAATTTGCTTGAAGCGTGTGACCTATGCGCACCTTGTCTTTTCTTGGGGCAGGCAATAGGCAGAATTGGTTGTTATTTTGCGGGCTGCTGTTATGGAATTGAACCTAGTGTCGATTATTTAAAAGTTTTCCCAGTAAGTGTTCAAATCGGCGGAGTGTGGCACTTGGCAACATTCTTTTATGAAAGCGTTTTGGACTTGCTTGGCGTTTTGACACTTCTTCTTTTGACGGGAAAAGTGAAAGAACATGGCATTGTTACAAGCGGATATTTCATTTTCTACGGCACAATAAGAGCAATTTTGGAACAATATAGAGATCCAAAAGAATGTTTAATGCTAGGCAGTTTTAGAGCATCACAACTTTTAAGTGTCTTGCTTGTAATAACGGGTTGTGTTTTGCTCGTTACAATTTTGATAAAATCGCACAAAAAGGAGGCTGTAAATGGCTAATTTTAAGATTATTAAAAAAGGTTATAGCCAACTTGAAGTGGATAGTTACATCGAGCGGCTTGTTTATGACTATGAGTCTAGGCTTGCGGAACAAAAAGATAGAATTTTCTATCTTAAAGACCAACTTGAAAAAATAACCTCAAATAGTGACAACGAACTTATGACCTCGCTTGTGTCGGCGGTGGAGCGGGCAAGACTTATTGAAAACAGTTCAAAAAACATCTACGAACTTGAAACCAAAAAACTTAACTTACTTTACACAAAAATGGAAAATCTTTTGAAAGATGAAAATATTTATAATGAAAGAAGTGTAAAAAAGGAGTTACTTGCGTTGATTCAAGATTGCAGAAGTTCGCTGGAAAACAATGTTCAAAAACAAAAGGAAAATCTTTTGGAAAGCACCACGGGTGACCCAGTGAAAAGGCTTCTTACAAAAATGATTGGGCTTAACAAAATTCCAAACGAGCAGCATGATGACCCCGCTAAGCCAAAAGAACAAAAAGAAAATGCAAGACGGCTTGAACCAAGAAGGGCAGAGAAACTTGATAGCCTTTTTGAACTTAACAAACTTGTTGAAGAACAACCAAAGAAGCCACAAGCGAGAGCCCTAGAAGAAGAGGAAGAAGAAAGTGGCTTTGACCTAAAGGAAGCGCTCAACCCAAAAGAAGATTTGGAAGAAATTATGAAGGCGTTTGACTTCTATAATGACGCAAGAAAGGAAAGCAAAAGTAGTTAGAATATGAGCAATTTTTCTCTTTGCAATAATATAAGAAAAAAGGCAAATAGTAGTTTTAGTGCTAAATTTGCCTTTTTTTTTATGCCAATCTCCACAAAAATGGGATAAATTGACTATATATTTATTTTTTGTTATGTTTTTTTGATTATTGTAGGAAAACGTTTTTATATCCCACAAAAATTGCACTTGTAGATTTTTCTTTCTCGCAATCTTTTAATATGCTTTGCATAATTTTTTCAAGATTTTTTCTTGTTTTTTCGTCTTTAACAAGTTTAATTTCATCATTAAAAATCATTTTCGAGTCATTTATTTCGTCAATATAATTTTGCGAGAGTTCACCTTTTTCTCGAATTAAAAGTGCGTTTAGGCAAATTAAAATAAGTCGGCACAAGAAGTCTGTTTCGGCGTCAACGCTTGAAAGTTCATTCATCGCTTTTGCGTAACATTTTGTGGTTTCAAACTTGAGTTTTCCCGCTGATAATTGGTCTTCAGAAAAGTTCTTGAGTAACATTTCGCCAAAATTTTGATAAAAACATATTCTAACATAAGCACTTTTGCCAAAGAATTCTGGCACAATTTCTTTCTTTACAAAGTTGGATAACTGCAACTTTAGGTCGTTTTCAATCGGCTTTGTTTGTACTTCTATTTTTGTTTCTTCGGAAAATGTCTTTGGAATATCCGTGTGCTTTATTTCATTTGCCATAAGTTCCAGATAAAACTTGAAAAAATCTTCACCAACAAGAGTTTTTAAAACGGGGAGATATTTTGCTTTGTAATTTTTGTTTTCGAAGAGGGCGAGTTTTGGCTGCGACACAAAAAGTTTGTCAAGCGAAGTTTTTAAAAATTCAATATCTCTTTTGTAGCAATATTTTTTTCCAAAATCACGATTTGCTGAGAAGTCTTGGCTATTCAGTTTTATAAACTTTGTAAAGCCAAAATTATCAATTCTTATAATGCCAACTGGACGAGAAAAGTTGTTGTCCATTTTTTTGCAAACAGGGAACATTAAGTGAAAAAGCAATGGATAACGCTTGAAAACTGGTGGTAAAACTGTAATTTCAAACGAAAATTCGTGCGAAAACTTGCTTTTTAATTGCTCTAAAATAGATTTTTTAAAATATTTCTGTTTCATGCTTCAATTATACAATTTTTGTCGCAACTTGTCTAGACCCAATTTTTCACTTTACTATTTTATAGGAATGTAGTAAAATTTAAGCATGTTTAACGAAATATTAGATGTTGTATTAGATGCACTTATTGATTCGGCACGTTTGTTGCCGGTGATTTTTGTTTGCTACATGCTTATTGAACTTTTGGAAGAAAAGATTTTGGTCAAATATCAATCGTCAAATCTTCTAAAAAGCAAATTCGCACCAGTTGCAGGTGCGGGGTTTGGGCTTATTCC
>ERZ808245.158-NODE-158-length-39881-cov-4.973183_pt1 | contig 39881 bp, 33 predicted proteins | sample MGYA00521243_ERZ808245 | MGnify/ENA primary metagenome ERZ808245 (study PRJEB31516, sample SAMN03275576) | gut metagenome | biome: mammalia-associated habitat; material: feces | host: Papio cynocephalus | place: Kenya | collected 2012-07-07 ... | reverse complement strand
AAGGGAGATTGGGGTATCATGTTGAAAACGGTCCAGTTTTTTGTCCGCATGCCCTTCTTTTTTGGATATTATTTATTTTTCCTTGTAGGTTTTTTACTAAGTTTAGGATCGTTTATTTATCTATCATTAAGCGAAAAAGTATTTTTGAAGAAAAAGACCTTATTGTTTTTTTGTGGTTGGTTATCTACTTATTTTCGCGTCTTTATCTTTGTTTGCCTTGCTTTTTAGTACATTTCAATTAAAACCAGGCGGTAATTTTTCATTTGGCCCAACAAATATTTTAACGTTTATTTTTGATTTTTTAATTTTTCCATTTTTATTTGGTTGGTCCTTTATCACTCGTTATTCTAATGGGGTGAAAAAGCCTTTAAAAAGGATGTGGGAAGAGAGGGAAAAAGCCGAGATAACTAAGTTACATTCGACTTACGAAGAAAATAAAGATCCCACGTCTAAGCAGTTATGCGAATTTGAGTATTCGAACTTTGTCAACGAGAAAGCAGCATTTTATAAGGGCGATAAGTTTTTATATTGGTGCCTTTGTTTTATTGATTTCTTTATTGATTTTTCAGTGCTTTCCCTTGCTTTGATTGTTTTGTTTGGTGGATTTGATGCAATACATCCCATGAAAGATGTTAACCTTTTTTATTCGTTCTGGATTTCGCTTGGTTTCTTTTCCATTCTTCTAATCTTGTTTCCCTGGCTTTCGATTTCTAAAAAAGTCTTTCGGAGCAAAAAAGTATTGCTTCGTTTGATTTTAGGGTATTTGTTTTTATTTGCGGCTGACTTTATGGGGGCGCTTCTTATTCATGAGCTTCCAATCGTCAATAGTGAATTTCGAAATTTCACCTTTCTCCTAATGTTCTTCTTTTACGAATTATTATTTTCGCGCCCTCTTTATGCGAATATATCATCCACATTTTTCCTTTTCCGGTTATAAAACCGATAAAAAAGATACGGGAAGAATAAAGACCAGTATCGAATTAGCTGTATCAATTACTTTTTTGAAAATTCGTATAGGGCAATAGAAACTGCGTTATCAAGATTAAGGGAATCGACATCGCTACTTTGCGGTATTTTTAAAGGAGTGCCGACTTTTAAGAATGAGGAATCTAATCCTGTCGCTTCATTTCCGAATATGAGGGAATATGGTTTTAGGATGGTTTCGCTCCCTAAATATTCTTTTGCTTGTAGCATAAAAGGATAGTAGTGGCGTTCTCCCATTTCTTTTTGATAAGCCTCAAAAGAAGAGTAATAGCGGAATGGCACAGAAAAAATAGCACCCATTGAACTTCTTACCGTTTTTGGATCGAAAACGTCCGCAGCAGGGGAAATAATCGCGATGCCTTTCATCGAAAAAGCGGCTGCGCTTCGAAGAATGGTTCCTAGATTACCCTTATTGGATGGGTTAACGAGAACGATATGATTTTCATTGCTATTTAAAGAGTCATTCCATTTTAGGAATTCTCCAATCACCATGCAGTTATCTTTATCGCTCAATTGGCGGAAGATCTTTTCGTTATTCTCAATCACGGGGATTTGATTCTTCTTTGCTAACGTGACAATCGATTCATAAGTCACATCCCTTTTTTGCTTTGGAGAGATATAAATTCTTTTTGCTTGATGCGATTTTCTTTTTAATAATTCAATTGTTAATGTTGTTCCTAATGCATAGGAAGCATCGGAATTTTTGCTATATTTTTCCATAGATATTATTCTAACCGCTCTTATCTAATTTTCAATTTTTCCAATTTTTTTGGTAAAAAGATAAAAATAGTGACTATTAAATAGTGAAGGGATTTTCCTTTCCTCGGCAGAAGGCACCAAGCTTCCTCATTTATTTCGCCTATTAGGAGTTCTAATCGTAGTTACCTTATGGGGATAACTATGTCTGCCAATTTTAGGAGATTTATGGCATCTACAAATTCATCCATCAAACTAGGCCGCGTATCGAAAAGCATAGAGCGGTCGCTTTCTTATTCTTTCCCGGGCGACGTCTTCGTCTATATGAGTGGAAATAATCTTGACAAATTCGCATTTGAATTTCCGCGTGATTACTTAAGAAGGCTAGAGGTCGCTAAAGACATATTGTCACGCCCTCATTATGCTGCCTATGATGAAAAAGAAGAAACGATATATTTATTTCGTACCTATTACAAAAACGGCGTTTTCAAAACTTACGTCATTAAAATCAAAAGGGAAGAATGTTGGAAATTCTTATCTTTTGCCAATGTGAGCGAGGATTCTAATTTCAAGAATCTCAAAGTGAGCGAATTAGATTTTATTAAAAAGAAGAATGCTTAACGGCGTTTGTATTTTAATGCGAGGACATTATTGATGAAAATAATCAAAAAACTCATCGCGATAAAACCAAGCAATATCGAGCAAAGAACGATAATCACCCCGTTCCAACCGACATTCATAGATAATATTTCCACCGAATCCTGATATTTTTCGTTATTCAAGAATGGGTAGGGGTAAAAGTTATCTTGAAAGATATAATGGGCGCTCATAATGATGGCAAAGTAAAAGACGGGGTATATCGCCCAGTAAAGAGCGTGTCTCCAATAAACAGTTCCTTTTTCTAGGAAAAGGAGGTAGTCGAACAAAAAGACAATTGGCAAAATGATGTGAACCAAAATTACGTTAACTAAACCTTCTCCTGAGGCGTAACCCCCTAAAAATGGAGCGCTGATGTTATAGATAAGAGCATCGGCAAGTAAAAAAGTGAGAACCGCTAAGGTGAGAGGCATATAGACATAAGCAGCAATGCCGTTTGATCCATTTTTTGCTAAATCTACCGCATTGAATATCACTTCCAAGGTAACGATCACAAGCGTGAATAAAACGCATTCCGTGCCAAAATATAATAGGTTTTGCCCTCCGCTCGTATCCGTTTTATCGCACAAAATCAAAATGACTAGAGCGTAGACTATTAGCCCTAGTTCTAGGATTCGATAGAGTAATGCGATTAGACGATTCCGTATTAGCATGCCAATATCTTAACTTCCTTTTCTTTAAAGAAAAGCCTAAAGTTTATCCGTGAAAATCTTAGGTTCTTATCAAGATTATGAATATCCCTATAAAGGAATTTATGAATCCAGAAATATAGCACGGGCGATTTTGATGAATGAAGAAGGCAAGTTCTACTTTCATCATTTATTTGGGAATGATCTTTTTGGGCATCGCGATTATTATGAAACGCCAGGCGGAGGTGTAGAAAAAGGCGAAACTTTAATTGAGGCATTAAAGCGAGAATGTTTAGAGGAAGTCGGTTACGATATAGAAGTGATTGCCCCAATAGGGGAAGTGATTGATTACTACAATTTAATACACCGCAAAAATAATAATCACTATTTTTTAGCGAAAGTGAAAGGAGAACAAAAACCAATCCATTTTGTTTCAAGAGGTGATTCCTTAATTCAAGAAACGATTGCCGTTTCTTTAAAGGAAGCAAAATCTTTGTATTCAGTAAAGGCGGTGACTCCCATTGCACGCCTAGTTTGTCAACGTGAACTTACCGTTTTGGAAAAGGCAGAAAATATTATAGATTCATCGCTTTTTCTTGCTTGTAAGAGAAAGAGTCATTAAACTATATCGCGCTGGCGGAATTGGTGAAGTGGTTTAACACAACCGGCTGTGAACCGGTCACGCACGGGTTCGAGTCCCGTATTCCGCCCCATTTAGTAAATTTTAGGTGATATTGAAATATCACTTTTTTTGTTTTTAAAGACTGAAAGCTGTGAGAGGAATTTTCGCGAAACAGTTTTGTGGATTTAGCTACTTCTGATACGCCTACGCAAAATCGGAAAATAGAATTCATAAAATCGCATTGCCATCGAAAAATCGCATTGCCATCGAAAAATCGCATTGCCATCGAAAAATCGCATTAGATTGCCTTAAGGAGAATGAAAAACGACGATAGTGGCGATAAAACAGATTCCGCGCTCTTATGTGTAGATAGCGGTTTTAAAAAAATAATCACTTTTCTTTTTCATTTAATTCTAATTTGCTATCGTTTATTTAACCAAATTCTTATTGAATTGGCTTTGGAAGTGGGGTGAATCATTATGATATCAATCGCAGTTTTAGACGATGAAGAAATCGCACTAAAAGAAACTAGAGATTGTCTAAATCGCTATTTCAATGAAATTCATGAAGAATGTTCCATTAGCGAGTTTCAGAATCCACTTTTATTTATTAGCCAATACTCCCCCAAATACGATATTGTGATTCTCGACATTCAAATGGAAAAGGAAAACGGCATTGAAATTGCCCGCCAAATTCGAAAGGCGGATCCTTTTACTATCCTCGTTTTTGTGACCAATATGGCGAATTTGGCCGTGAAAGGCTATGAAGTTGACGCTTCTGATTTTATTGTGAAACCTCTTGAATATTTTTCCTTCAAAATGAAGATGAATCGCATCATGAGGCGAGTGAAGCAAAATAAGGAAACAGGCTCGATTTTAATCAATACGAGCGATGGCAAAATCAAGACAAAACCAGGCGATATCATTTATATTGAAGTCTATCAACACCATTTGATTTATCACTTAATTGATGGCGATTATTCCTCCTATGGCTCTTTATCGCAAGTTGAAGGGAAATTAGGCGAAGATTTTTCTCGCGCGGCGAATTGCTATTTAGTTAATCTCCGCTTTGTGAAAAAAGTCGAAGGTTTCTCTTTATTTTTAACCGGACGCAAGGAAACGAAAATAACGATTTCTCATGCGAAGAAGAAATCATTCATTGATGATTTGAATCGTTATATCGGTCAGGGCAAAATGTATGTATTATGATTCAACAAGTGCTTTATTTTGGTACAAAGCCATCTTCATGCTTGAACTTTTTATTTCCGAGTTCCTTTTCACTTTCAAGCTCCAAAAAAAGAATGGATACCCACTTCGTCTTGCATTAACTGCGTTGCTCTGTTTTGGCGTGGCTTTTGCCATCCCAATCTTAGAATATAATGCTTTATATTCTTCCCTTTTATTTTTTTCCTTATACTTTCTTTCCACAGTATTACTCAAAGCAATTTGTTACGAAGAAAGTTGGACCAATATTTTCTTTTGTACGATTGCCGCTTACGCGGTGCAGCATATCGCTTTTGAAACTTATAATTTCATCATTATTGCTTCTGACTTAAACAACGGGCTTCCTGTTGAGGCGTATGGCGATAAAATGCAAGAAACTTACGATGCTTTAGTTAGTTTTATTCATTATGAAAGCTATTTATTCGTTTATTGGATTTGTTACTTGATTTTTGGCAGCAAGGTCAAAAAAGAAGAGAATCTTCGGCTCATCAGTGGCCATCTCTTGCTACTATCAATTGGCGTGATTTTCGTTGCGGTTATCGCCAATGCGGCGGCCACCTATTATAGTTATTCCCACCCTAATCAATTCTATTCTTCTTTAATATGCCTCCTTATTTTATTGAGCTGCATTTTCGTTTTGGTTGCACAATTTAATCTATTGGAGAAAAAGAAAGCGATAGAAGAGCTTACCGCTATTCGCAACATGTGGTCGATAGAAGAAAAGCAATACGCAGCTTTGAAAGAAAATATCGATTACATTAATATTAAATGTCATGATTTAAAACATCAGATCCGAACTTTTGGAAATGAATGTTCACTTGATGAAAAATCCGTTTCTTCTTTAATGGAAAAGGCCTCGATTTACGATTCCTCTTTAAAAACTGGAAACGAGGCACTCGACATCTTGCTCATGGAAAAAAGTCTCGCTTGTTTTCATAACAATATTCGCTTAACGACGATGGCAGAAGGAAAAGCCATATCGTTTATGGAAGAAACCGAGATTTATTCATTGCTTGGCAACGCTTTGGATAATGCGATAGAAGCGGTAGAAAAGGTGAAAGAAAACGATAAGAAAGTGATTGGGCTTATCATTAAAAAGGCAGGATCCTTTGTTTCTATTCATTTATATAATTACTGCCAAGAAAAACCAAATTTTAAGGATGGTTTCCCCGTAACTACCAAAGCAAGCAAGCTCGATCACGGATATGGGCTAAAAAGTATTCGCTTGATTGCAGAAAAGTATCATGGCGTCGTTACGACCAGTTACGAAAATGAAACTTTCAGCTTAGATATTTTATTCCCCGCTCAGTAAAAATAAGCGATCAAGGAGCATCAAGTATGCTGAAAAAATTCACAGTTATGTTGTAAGCGCTACCAAATGTAAGCGCATTCAGCATAATGGGGCCAGTTCCGGAATCGTTCGGGACGATGCCAACCACAAGGAGGTCTTATATGGCAAAGAAAAAAATGAGTAACAAGAAACTGATGCTTATTTTATTCCCCGCTATGGCTGCTACGGCAGGCGCTTTAGCTTTTGGCGACTACGAAGCCGTAACTTGGAATACCATCATTTCTCGTTATTTCGACCAAGACACTTATACGATTAAAAAAGTCGCGGATGATGAAGTATCGTCTGAATACTTCAAAAACGATTTCAAATCGGAAAGTGAGCTAAATGCGCACAATGCGCAAGTGTCGCAAAAAATCGAAGAAGAAGGCATGGTGCTTTTGAAAAATGAAGGCAATGCCCTTCCTTTGAAGAAAGGCGCAAAACTTTCTTGCTTCTCTGTTTCTAGCGTAGATATGGTATATGGAGGAACTGGCTCTGGGTCAATCGATACTTCGACCGCCCCAACCTTAAAGGATGCATTAACCAAATCTGGTTTTGAAGTGAATCCAACGCTTTGGGACTTCTATAAAGGCAAAAACGCGGAAGGCTACAAACGTAGTTCCCCGAACTGGCGTGGTGGCCAATTTTCCATCAAAGAAGTTCCTTGGAATGACGTTAATGCGGCGGCTGGCGCGAGTTTTGAGAATTATCAAGACGCAGCCGTTGTCGTTATTGCTAGATCAGGTGGAGAAGGGAGCGATTTAACCGCCCAAAACTTTGGTGAAACAAAAGGCGTTGATGGCAATGTCGGCTCTTATCTAGAACTCAGTAAAGAAGAAAAGGATATGCTTGATGCGGTCAACGCGAAATTCGAGAAAGTCATCGTCTTGGTAAACGCCAATAACGCACTTGAATTAGGGTGGCTTAATTCCTATTCCCATATTAAGGCTGCTTTGTGGGTTGGTGGCGTTGGTCAAACGGGCATGTATGCGATTGGCGAAGCTCTAGCCGGCAACATCAATCCAAGCGGAAGACTTGTCGATACTTACGCTTATGATGCTAATAGTGCTCCAGCTGCCGTTAATGCCGGCGCCAACTTCTGGATTCAAAATAAGCCAACTAGCGCCGCTTATGTTGATCAAGCCGACCAATACGCGATGTATGCTGAAGGGATTTATGTTGGTTACCGCTATTACGAGACTCGCTATGAAGACAAAGTTTTAGCTCGCAACAATGTCGGAGATTATGACTATGCTTCTACCGTCTTATACCCATTTGGGCACGGCTTAAGCTATACCAACTTTGAATATTCTGATTTCAAAGTGACTCGCGATGGAAGTAAAGGCTTCAACGTCACGCTTAACGTCAAGAATACGGGCGATGTCGCTGGGAAACATGCGGTGGAAATCTATGGACAATCCCCGTATACGGATTACGATATTCAAAACAACATCGAAAAATCTTCCCTTGAGCTTATTGGTTTCACGAAGACCTCTCTTCTTGAGCCAGGCAAGAGCGAGACGGTTACGGTGAATGTCGATAAAGAGTTGTTCGCTTCCTATGATTATACGGGCGCCAAAACCTATGTTTTAGATAAAGGCGATTACTATATTAGCGTTGGCGAAAACGCTCACGAGGCACTCAATAATATCCTTGCTTCAAAAGGCAAAGGTGTTGCTGATGGCTTAACCAAAGAAGGAAATTCCTCTTTGACCTATAAGTGGACAAATGATACTTTGGATACGAAAACCTACTCCAAAGACGCAAAAACTGGCGTAGAAGTCACCAACCAATTCCAAGATGCCGACATCAAGCATTACGATGATGGCAAAGACTTCAAGTATCTTTCTCGCAATGATTGGAATGGCACCTACCCAAAGGCCTTCGCCGATACGACGGACGAAAAAGGCGAGAAATATAAGACATTCTCTCAAAAAGTCATTGACGATTTGGCACCGCACTATAACGAAGAAAAAGAGCACTATGAGATGCCAAAAACCGCTACGAAGACCAAAGATGGCTTAAACTTAGCGACTTTGATTGGGGAAGACTACGATTCGGACGCTTGGAATGATTTCCTTGATAACCTTTCTGCGGAAAGCATGCTCAAGACTGTGAGAATGGGTGGATATGGTAACCCTGCCAATCCTGATCTTAATGTTCCTGCAACAACCGCAAAAGATGGCCCTGCCGGAATCTCGGCAACCTTAATTGGTGGCTCAAAAGGCATGGCCTATCCTACGGAAGTCGTAATCGCTTCTACTTGGAATGAAAATCTAGCTAAGGAACTAGGCGTTGCGGTAGGTAACGATGCAATGTTTGCAAATGTGCAAGCTTGGTACGCTCCAGCGATGAATATCCATCGCACTGCTTATGCGGGAAGAAACTTCGAATATTATTCCGAAGACGGACTTCTTAGCGGAAAAATCGGCGCTGCAACGGTCAAAGGCGCTGAAAGCAAAGGGCTTATTTGCTACGTCAAGCACTTTGCCCTTAACGATGGAGAAGGTGTCATTGATGCGACGAATAACATCAAAGGATCCAAGGATGGCTTGGTTACATTCGCTAACGAACAAGCAATTCGTGAAATTTACCTTAAGCCATTCAAATACGCAGTTGAAGAAGGCGGATGCGCCGGTATCATGAACGCTTTCAACCGCATTGGAACGACTTGGTGCGGGCATCACGTTAACCTTCAACAGAACGTTTTGAGAGGTGAATGGGGCTTCAAAGGCTGCATCATCACGGATAACGCTGGCTTACCTGCCTATATGTCAATCAAAGAAGGCTTACAAGCTGGCACTGATTTATGGATGAACAACAATGAAAGTCGCTACCTTATCGAAGGTTACGATTCTGATCCACAAATCATGACCTATCTCCGCAATAGCGCTCACCATGTTCTTTATTCCATTGCCAATAGCGTCGCAATGAATGGCTTATCTAAGAATACCATCATTGTGCCAGTGATTCCGGCTTGGGGATATTGGGTCATCGCACTGAACGTTGTGGTGGTCTTGCTTGACGCGGCGGGCATTGTTTGGGTCATTCTCCGTGGCAAAAAAATGAAAAAAGAAAGCGAAAATAACTGATTCTTCTTTCTTCTAAAATCTCAGGAAACGTCATCTAAAAATTGGATGGCGTTTTCTTTTTAATGAGAAAGGTCAATAGGAGTGACTCACTTTTTCTTACGAATTCTAATTCGGCCCAATGACTAAATTTATCAATTATTTTTTTCAGATAAGTCTCTTTACTATCCGCTCATAATTTAAGTCTTTGTAAGCGCTTTTATGGTTTTTGATGAAAATCTTAAGCGTTTTAAAAGACAATTCAAAATTTCACTCTATATAATGTATGGGCAAAAACGTTTAGGAGGAAAAAACATGAGTCGAGAGGACTACTACGACACGTTTAAAGGCGAAAAATGGAAAGAGGACATTGATGTTCGTGATTTTATCATCAATAACTTCACTCCTTATAGCGGAGATGAAAGCTTTTTAGAAGGACCAACGAGCAACACAACCGCTCTTTGGGATGAACTACAAGCGCTTCAAAAAGAAGAGCACCAAAAAGGTGGCGTTCTTGATATGGAAAGCGATGTGGTTAGCTCATTAACAAGCTATGGCCCTGGCTATCTAGACAAAGATAAGGAAATCATCGTTGGCTTACAAACGGATAAACCGCTTAAGCGCGCGTTCATGCCATACGGCGGTATCAAAATGGCGGAAGAGGCTTTGACCACTTATAACTATCCAGTGAACCCTGAGCTTCATAAGATTTTCACCACTTATCACAAAACGCATAACGACGGTGTCTTTGATGCCTATACCCCAGAAATCTTACACTGCCGTCATAATAAGATTATTACCGGACTTCCAGATACTTATGGTAGGGGAAGAATCGTCGGTGATTATCGTAGAATTGCTTTATATGGTATTGATTACCTTATTGAGAAAAAGAAAGAAGACTTCACTCTGACTGATGATGGCGAAATGAGCGAAGAAATCGTGAGAGAACGCGAAGAGATCTCCATGCAAATCAAGGCCCTCAAAGACATGAAGACGATGGCCGCTAGCTATGGATACGATATCTCTATGCCAGCCAAGAATGCAAAAGAAGCCTTCCAATGGCTTTATTTCGGATATCTAGCTGCCATCAAAACCCAAAACGGTGCCGCTATGTCAGTTGGCCGTATCTCTACCTTCCTTGACATCTACATTGAACGCGATATGAAGAAAGGCTTATTGACCGAAAAAGAAGCCCAAGAGCTTGTTGATCAAATCGTTCTCAAGTTCCGTATGGTCAAATTTGCGCGTATCCCAAGCTATAACGCTTTGTTCTCTGGCGACCCAGTGTGGGCAACCCTTGAAGTTGGCGGTATGGCGCTTGATGGAAGAAGCATGGTTACAAAGAATGACTTCCGTTTCCTCCACACCCTCGAAAACATGGGCCCGGCCCCAGAGCCAAACCTCACCGTTCTTTATAGCAGCCACCTCCCAGAGGGATTCAAGAAATACGCCGCTCATATTTCGATCCAAACTTCGTCCATTCAATATGAAAACGACGATGTCATGCGCGCCGTTTGGAAAGACGATTATTCCATTTGCTGCTGCGTTAGTGCGACAGAAACCGGCAAAGAGTATCAATTCTTCGGTGCTCGCGCGAATTTAGCGAAGTGCTTACTTTACGCGATTAACGGCGGTGTTGACGAAAAAACGGGCGAACAAGTTGGTCCAGATTATCGCCCATGCACTGGCGAATATCTCGATTACGATGATGTTCTTGCTAAATACAAAGATATGATGAAGTGGCTTGCTAAAGTTTACGTTGAAGCCCTTAACATCATTCACTTCATGCATGATAAATATTATTATGAAGCTGCTGAAATGGCCCTTATCGATAGCCATCCAGAACGTAGTTTCGCGACTGGTATCGCTGGATTCAGCCATGTCGTTGATAGCTTAAGCGCCATCAAATACGCGAAAGTGAAACCAATCCGCAACGAAAAAGGCGTCGCTGTTGATTTCCAAATCGAAGGCGATTTCCCTCGATACGGCAACGATGATGACCGCGCTGATTCTATCGCCGTTCATTTGCTAAAGACTTTCATGAGCTACATTGCTTCTAGAAAGACTTATCGTAACTCCAAACCAACGACTTCCATCCTTACGATTACTTCCAATGTCGTATACGGTAAAGCCACTGGCACCCTTCCTGATGGAAGAAAAGCTGGCGAACCTCTTTCTCCGGGCGCTAACCCAAGCTATGGAGCGGAAAAGAACGGATTGCTCGCTTCTTTGAACTCCCTTACGAAGCTTCCTTATGAATATGCGCTTGACGGTATTTCCAATACGCAAACCATCAACACTAACTGCTTAGGGCATACTGCCAAAGAGAGAATTGACAATCTCGTTCATGTTCTTGATGGCTATTTCGATGGCGGGGCTCATCACCTTAACGTAAACGTCTTTGGTAAAGAAAAACTCATCGACTGCATGAATCATCCAGAAAAACCGGAATATGCGAACTTCACAATCCGTGTCTCTGGCTACGCGGTGAAATTCATTAATCTCACCAAGGAACAACAACTTGATGTCATCGCAAGAACTTGCCACGACCACCTCTAATACCCCATTTGTCTATTCTGACAAGCTCGAAAGTTTCGGGCTTGTCGATGGACCTGGCGTAAGGAGCATCCTCTTTGTAAGCGGATGCCCGTTTCGCTGCTTATACTGCCATAATCCAGAGATGCAGTCGGCGACATGTGGACAGATAGTGACGCCATTAGAAGCCTATAAAGCTTTAATTCGTTATAAACGGTATTGGGGCAAAAACGGCGGGGTCACGGTATCGGGTGGAGAACCTCTTACTAATATTCCGTTCCTCGTTGAATTAGGCAAACTACTCAAGCAAGACGGGATAGGATTCGTCATTGATACGAGTTGTGCGACATTTTCGCTAGATCCATCTTATTTAACGAAATTTGATGAATTACTCTCGTATTGCGATTTGTTCCTCCTTGATTTAAAAGGTCTCGACGATGATCTTCATAAGAAAATAACCGGTAAGAGCAATAAGAATGTTTTAGAGGCATTTCATTATCTAGCAAAAAAGCATTTCCCGATCTGGGTAAGATACGTGTTGGTGCCTGGCTATACCGATGATGAAAGCTTATTGAAACGCAGTGGAGAATTCTTGAAATCTTTAGGGAACGTCGAGCGTCTTGAAGTGCTCCCTTATCACACTTTGGCGATTCCGGAGTATGAAAAATTACACCGCGAATATTACTTAAAGGACGTTTATCCTCCCTCAGAAAAAGAAGTCGCTAGGGCTAATAAACTTATTGATAGTGATTACTTCGTGGGATATTTAAAAAATCAAGACTAGTGAAGCGCGATAATTCGCGCTTTTCTTTATTGATTTATTTAATATATTTCGATTTTATCGAAAATATTTTTTGATGTATTTCTAATTATCTTGCTTGCAAAAACTATTTTCTTCATGGTTTAGTGTTTTTATAAAGAAGGAAAAAATCATGAAAAAGATATCGTTGCCCTTTTTATTGCCTCTATTGGCTTTCGGCGGCCTTTTATGTTCTTGCTTAGGCCTTCAAAACGAGGATGATATTGTCATTCTTTTCACGAATGATGTACATTGTGAAATTGATAAATCTATCGGTTATAGCGGTTTGGTTTCTTATAAAAAGAAACGACAAGCTGAAACTCCTTATGTTGCGCTCGTAGATTGTGGAGACGCGATTCAAGGTGATTATTTTGGAGCGATTTCAAAAGGGAAGTTCATCGTCGATATCATGAATGAAGCCCAATATGACGTTTCGATTTTGGGAAATCATGAGTTTGATTACGGATTAGATAATCTCAAAGAAATAATGGAAAAAGCGCATTTCGCTTATGTCGGCTCTAATGTGAAATATATAGGGGATGGCAATAATCCTCTTCATAAACTAAAGACCTATGAAGTAAAACAATATGGGAATAAGAAGGTGGGGTTTGTTGGTATTACCACTCCATTTTCCTTAACCGAATCCACCCCGCGATATTTCATGGATAGTAACGACAGATTCGTTGTCGATTTTTCCTCTTCAAGCAAAGAGATTTTCTATCGAACCATTCAAAACGCGGTGGATGAATGCTACAAGGAAGGAGCAAATTACGTTGTTGCTTTAGGGCATTTAGGACATAGTGAAAGCATCTCTCCTTTTCGTTCGGTGGATGTGATTAAAAACACAAAAGGAATCCATGCCTTTTTGGATGGGCATGCCCACGCAACGATTCAGTCTCGTTACGTTAAAAATAAAGAAAATCAATTCGTTCCTTTATCTTCAAGTGGCACGAAACTAATGAATATTGGAGAGCTTATCATTTCTTCGAAAGGCAAAATAAAAACGGGAAATGTTGACCATTACGAAGAAAAAGATGGAAAAATGGATGAATTTATTCATCGCATCAAAAATGGCTTTGATAAAGAGATGAATCGCGTCATTGCTAAAACTAACGTTGCGTTAAGCTGCTTAAAAGATGGGGTAAGACAAGTGAGAAACCGTGAGACTACAATTGGGAACTTCTGCGCGGATGCTTATCGTTATATCTATAAAGCTGATATCGCTTTTGTGAATGGGGGTGGCATTAGGGCGGACATTCCTAAAGGTGATGTTACTTTTAAAGACATTATTAATGTCCATCCGTTTGGGAATTCCTTATCGATGTGCCTAGCTAGCGGAGAAGAGATACTTGACGCGTTAGAGCTTTCCGTTATGCACACGAATAATAAAACAAAAGATGATAATGGCGAAGCTATTGGAGAATTCGGCGGTTTTTTGCAAGTATCTGGCATTAAGTTCGATGTCGATTTGTCTATCGCTAGCCCCGTTAAACTTGATGGCAAAGGGATGTTTCTAGGTGTAGAAAAAGGGGCAAAACGAAGAGTTAAAAATGTGAAACTCATTCGTGACAATAAGGAAGAGGACCTAGTTTTCGATAAAGAATACCTTCTTGTTTCTAGCGATTATATTTTGCGCGATGGGGGAAATGGCTACTCGATGTTTATGGATAACGAATTTAAAATCAGCAAAGGAATGATTGCTTATCAATGCCTAATTGACTATTTAAAAGACAACCTTAAGGGCGATTTGAAGCGATACGAGAACACCGAGGATCGCATTCGCTTCTTCTAGCCGAATATCGATTTAAAAACATCACCAAAATGAAATAAATGGTTTTAATCTCTGCTTCGTTTTGCTAGTTTTTGTCTCATCGACCCTTCAATTCTTAAAAATCGGCCTATAACAAAATTATTTGGCAATTTCTTAAATTTGAAATAACGATAGCAATTCATCTTTGCCTTCTTTATTCTTTCTTTATGAACTACGAGATTCATTTCGAAAGTAACTACAAAGGAAAAATCCTCGACATCGTAAAGATGAGAGTTACCTCTGCTCTTTGGGATATCTTTATATCAATTCTTACCATTTTCATAGGGGTTTATGTTGCTTTTTGGGATACTTCTAGAGAAATTGAATCTCCTCAATTAGTCGGCTATATCTTGATAATATTTGGGGTGATTTTATTTTGTGCCTCGCCATTTTTGCTCTTTCTAAAAGGCTTTAACCGCCATATGAAGGGAAAAGTCACCATCGTTTTTTCTCACGAAAACGAGAGTAAGGTTTGGAATTACCGTCTATCTTGTTCTTCTAGCTTCTATTGCGATGAAGGCGAAATCAGTCTTATTGAAACGAAAAAGAACCTTGCATCAATTACTTCCGTGAACGGAAAAACAATTTATATCCCGTTAAAAGAATTAAATGAGAATGAGCGAAACTTTGTCGTCTCCTATGCGAAGGAAATTCGTGACTATCGAGAAGAACAAACAAAGAAAGAAAAATTAAAGGAGTAGCAATTTTCCCGATGAGGGAACTCCCTATAGTCAGTATCGCTTGCTCGGGTGTAAACTTTAAAAGTTATGAAACAGTTAGTGAACAAAAAATGGTGTGGCATAAGGATATCTTATTTCCTTATCGTTCTCTTCTTAGCGCTTATCGGAATTATTGTCGGAAGCTTTTTCGATCTTAACATTTCTAAGGCTCTTTACGACAAGGAGAGTGGCTTTGGCCAGTTCTATGAGACTTTCGGAGCGGGATTAGGATATATGATGATTCCTGCCGCTGGAATGGCACTATTTTTAGGATTGTACAAAAGCAAGAATATTTGGCTAAGAATAATCGCTTATTTTTTATTTGCCGTCTCTTTACTCTCGACTACCTTTATCTATGGTCATTCTTTATGCGACAATCAAGAATACGGCATGACAACAAATAAATTTTGTGCATATGCGTTTTCCTTTTTCTTAATGGCTCTATCTTCTTTATTAACGTTTTTATTTGTGGACAAAAAAGACACTCGCGGATTAATTATTGTTGGTTCGGTCGTATTGGTTTCGATGGCCATCCAACTCGCACTTGTTAATTTTTTATTAAAATATCTTGCGATGAGACCCCGTTACCGCTTTTTGATGGGGGATGGGAGCACTAAAGCTTTAGAGGGGCTTAATGAGACGTTCCGGGCTTGGTGGGAAATGAAACCGTTTAGTCATACGAGTGGCGACTATTATAAGTCTTGGCCAAGCGGACATACTTCAACCGCCGCGATCGCTTTGACGCTCGGATTGTTTCCTCAAGTTGCTGAAAAGAAATACAAATATGAAGATCTTATCTTCTTTGTGATTGGCTTTCTTCATTTAATTCTGGTTGCCTTTGCTAGAATCGTTGCGGGCGCCCATTTCATGAGCGACGTTTCTTTTGGCGCTTTCATTAGCGTTTTGGGAATTCTTATTTCCTTGTATCTTGTTGATTTGGCCAGCCGAAAATTCTCGACTCAGCAACTAGAAAATACAAAGCAAATAAGGGATTAAACATGGAAATTGTTAAACTTAAACCGGCCACAAAAGATTATATCTGGGGTGGGAATAACTTACGAAAGTGGGGGAAAGAAGGGAACGGAAGTTCGATTGCTGAGTGCTGGGAACTTTCCTTTAATGACGCTGGACCCTCTATTATCGCTAGTGGATTTAACAAAGGAAAGCTCCTAAAAGAGGTTGCTACCAAGGAAGATATTGGTCTTGCTTCCGCTTCATTTTCTTTTTTCCCAGTCCTTGTTAAACTGATCGATAGCGAGACTGATTTAAGCGTACAAGTTCATCCAAGTGACGCTTACGCCCTTCAAAACGAGAATCAATTTGGGAAAACCGAAATGTGGCATATTCTTGACGCAAAAGAGGGGGCGGGGATTTATTTAGGCTTTAAGAAGAACACTAGCCCTAGCGAAGTAAGAAAAGCCGTTGATGACCATTCAATCGTTTCATTACTCAATTTTATTAAAGTCCATAAAGGCGAAACTTATTTCATCCCTAGTGGAACGGTACATGCGATTGGGGGAGGAGTAACCCTTATCGAGATTCAGCAAAATAGCACTCTTACTTATCGCCTTTACGATTATGGAAGAATCGGAAAAGACGGGAAACCGCGTGAACTTCATCTTGAAAAAGCCTTAAACGTTATCAATTATGAGGCTTTTAAGCCTGTTACTTTCAGAAGCAACATATTAGGAGAATGTCCTTATTTTGTGGCAAAAAAGAAGGAGATATTTTCTGACGACTTATTCGCTAGCAAGGATTCTTTCCTTTCTTTCATGGTGATTGAAGGCGAAGGAAAATTCGCGAATATCCCTTTTTCGAAAGGCGATACGTTTTTTATTCCTGCTTCTAAAGGAGGACACTTTGAAGGGGAAGCAAAAATCGTGACTGTTGAAGTTCCTAATGATCGCTCTAGGGATTGATATCGGTGGGAGTTCCATAAAAGGGGCTCTTGTTAATTCTAGGGGAGAGAAAATGGAAGCGTTTCTCGCTCCGATACTTTCGAGCGGAACACTTACAATCAAACAATTAATCCCTATTTTAAATCGACTTATTCCTTTGGCGAAAAGAAAGATAAATTCGCTGGCGTTGGCATTGGCATCCCAGGGTTAGTATCTCGCAAGAATGGCATTTGCTTATATAGCAATAACTTGAAATGGAGAAATTTAGCAATCACTACTTTGCTTCAGAAGGAAATTCACGAAAAAATCGTGATTGAAAACAATGCGAATGCCGCCGCTTTAGGCGAAGCTAGATTTGGCAAAGGAAAAGACTTTGGCAATTTCATTGTTTTGACATTGGATACCGGGATTGGCAGTGGTCTCATTTTAAATCGGAAACTCTTTAAAGGGGCGGATAATTTTGGGTAGAACTAGGCCATATCACTATCAAAAGCGGTGGCAAGAAATGCACATGTGGGAATCAAGGGTGCTTAGAAGCCTATGCGAGCGGTTGTGCACTTACGAAAGAAACAAAACGCGTCATGGCTCTTCGAATCAAAGATGTGGGAAGGGGTTCAAGGCAATTTAAGTACCGTTGATCCCAAATTAGTGTTTACCTACGCTAAAAAGGTGATGAAAGCGCGAACAAAATCCTTAACCGCTTTATTTCCTTTCTTGGGGATGGCCTAATTTCTATCATCCCATCTTTTCGCCCCGAAGCAATTATTCTTGCTGGCGGAATAACGAAAGAAAATGAGTGTCTCTTAGCTCAATTAAAACGAAAGCATTATGGATTTGTAAGCGATCTTCTTCCTAGACCCAAGGTTCTTGTCTCTTCTTACTTTAATGAACTAGGAATATATGGCGCTGCATCTTTGGTTTTAGATTCGTAAAAAATAGAAGAAAGTTGTTTCTACAAGGAAATAAGAATTATTCATCCTCATGAATTCGTAATATGATTAGAATACTTAATAAATGTGTGGAGGAAAATATATGCACGATTATGAGCGTTGGCTAGCTAACGTAAAAGACGATTCTCTTTTGCGTGAGCTTAAGGCGATGAATGATGAACAAAAAGAAGCTGCTTTTTATAAAGATCTTGAATTTGGTACCGGTGGTTTAAGAGGTTTACTTGGCGCAGGGAGCGCTTGCTTGAACATCTATACTGTTGGAAAGGTGAGCCAAGGGATTGCTCAATACGCAAAAAAGCATTATGGAGAAGGTGCAAGCGTCGCTATTTCTTACGATTCTCGCATCAATAGTACCTTATTTGCCCATTACGCCGCAGGAGTATATGCCGCGAACGGCTTAAAGGTTTATATTTATCCAACCCTAGAGCCTACGCCTTTGCTTTCCTATGCGGTTAGGTATCTACATACTTCAATCGGAGTCATGGTTACCGCTAGCCATAACCCAAAGCAATATAATGGCTATAAAGTCTATAACGATGAAGGCTGCCAAATCACGTTAGAAGCCGCTAATGAAATGGTCGAGATTATCGAATCCCTTGATATCTTTAACGATGTGAAGACGATGGATTTCGAAGATGGGCTTCATAATGGCATGATTGAATTTATTAAGCCTGATTGCCTGAATTCTTTCTTAGATTACATCAAGACGAAAGAAATTCCTGAAATCAAAGATAGAGATTTGAAAATCATCTATTCCCCATTAAATGGAACAGGCTTAGTTCCTGTGACACGCGCTTTGGATAATGCTGGATTCAAAAATGTGATCGTTGTCCCTGAACAGCGTGATCCCGATGGCAATTTCACCACTTGCCCAAAACCAAACCCAGAATTAAAAGAGGCCTTGGCCCTAGGGATCAAGCTTTTTGAGAAAGAAAACGCCGATTTGCTCCTTGTCACCGATCCTGACTGTGACCGTGTCGGAACGGCAGTCAAATACCAAGGCGAGATTCGCTTAATTAACGGCAATGAAATGGGCATTCTCCTTTATGATTTCTTGCTTCATCATAAAAAAGCCGTTCCAGGAAGCGTTGTCGTAAAAACAATCGTCACTAGCGATATGATTCTTCCTATCGCAAAAGATGCAGGTATGGAAGTCCGCCAAGTGCTCACCGGCTTTAAATTCATCGGCGAGCAAATTGGAAATCTTGAAAAAGAAGGTCATGAAGATCGTTACTTCTTTGGCTTTGAGGAAAGCTATGGCTATTTAAGCGGAACGAAAGTTCGCGATAAAGACGCGGTGGACGCTTCTTTGCTCATCGCCTTTATGATGCAGGATTTTAAGAGCCGACATATGAGCCCACTTGACCGTCTTAATGAACTATACGAAAAATTCGGCTATGTGAAGACTGGCCTTGATAATTTCGAATTCCCTGGGCCAAAAGGCTCTCTTACGATGAAACACATCATGGAAGAATGGCACAAATATGCGGATACTTCCAAAGACGAATATCTATTCGTGAACGATTATCTTTCGCAAGTGTCGTATGAAGAAGGTGAAAAGAAAAAGATCAATCTTCCTAGTAGCGATGTTTTGAAATTCGGATTAAAGAATGGCAGCACTTTCACGATTCGCCCAAGCGGCACTGAACCAAAAATCAAAATCTATTATTACGTGACTTCTAAAAAAGAAGAAGCGCTTACTGAAGAATTCTTAAGTCTACAAAATAAGGTTCGTGCTTTGTTCAAGAAGTTCGAAAACTAGTATCAGTTGATAATACAAAAAAATAAGAGCCATCGGATTTCGATGACTCTTTTTTATGTCTGCTTATCTATGCTTGCTATGGAAAGCGATGCCAACTCCATCGAGTCCACAATGGCTTCCTACAGTATGATTAACGGGCATTATCGTGAGGTCGATATCTGTTCCGCATTTCTTTAGTGTTGCCTCTTTTAATAATATTGCACCTTTTTAGAATCCAGTATGGCCCATAACGAGGGGACGTGTTTTTACTTCGTCCCCCAATTCTTCCGTGATAGAGTATTGCATCAATTTCTTTTTTCTACCGATGGTTTTTCCTTTTGTTTCCATTTCGCCTTCTTCCCTCATATAAATAAATCGGTTTGACCCGAACAAGTTGCCCATTTTTGCATTTATTCCGGAAACTCTTCCGCTTCTAGCGAAGAACTTTACGTCATCGATAAAGAAATACATGGCGTAGTGGTGATTTCTTTATTTGCGTAAGATAGTATCGATTCAACGCTTTCTTTCGCTAAGCAGCGCTTAGTGGCCTCACGCGTAATTAAAATAGACAAAGTCGTGATTGCCTTCGTTTCGATTTCAAAAAAACATCGTTTTGGATATTTTTTCAATAAAGAATCAAGTGCGATTTTCATGGCGAAGACAGTCACACCCATCGCTTGTATAAGGATAAAATCCTTTATCTTCAATCGAATATGGCGTTGATATTAGCTTGCCCCAAATTCTTTTGCGCTTTTAGCGGTAAAATCGCCGTCAGTATCGACAAATAGTGTATGCATAATTATTTTTCCCTCTTTAAAGAGGATAAAAAGATGACTCCAATATAATAGAAGTGGCAACCGGGATGAAAATATTTTGTTAAAAAGAATGTTTTTTGACTATAGATAAGTAGGAGGGTTAAAAAACGCTATGAATCAGTGGATTACCTTTGCGATGAGTCGCTTCACAATCGCTTTAATTGGGGCGGTTGTGATTTTAGTCGCGGTCATTATTTATCTATTATTTGAAGTGAAAAAATTATCCAACAAAGAAAAAGACAATTCGGAAAACGAATGAAATTTGAATTAATGGTTCTTTTAAAGATTATTTCCGTTATAGGCCTATCCCCCATCAATTCCTTTTTCTTTTCTAAGAGTGAACAAATTAGAAATCAGAGGAAAACAAAATTAAAAGAAACTAATTTATGAAAATCGCTATAGAATAATGAAGGAAAAGGAGAATTGATTATGGCAAAAATTTCAAAGAGTCAATCGGCGATACTTTACGCAATTTTGATGATTGTGTTTGGAATCGCATTCGTAGTAGGGGGAGCAGGGACAGCAAGTTGGCTAATGGGCGCGATCGTGACGGTTATCGGCGTACTAGTCATTGTTTCCGGTATCTTTAGCCTTATGACGCTTCAGCCTCTTACTGGCGTTGTCGAAATCACGATTGGCGTTGTGCTTATCGTCTTCGCTTGGACAATCGGCTGGATCGCTTTCATTATTCTAGGCGCTGCTTTATTTGCATACGGCGTATTAGGAATACTGAAACACCAAGGATTATTGTTTGCCAATGTGTTTGCTTTGCTTATCGGTGCGCTTGTTATCTGCATGGCTTTCGGCGTGCAAGGGGCATGGGAATTCATCAACATTTTCTATTACATTGTCGGCGCTTTAATGATTGTCGATGGTGTATTAATGCTATTTAGAAAATAACCCAATCACGCAATCGCCTTCCTAAATGATCCTCGCTTCACCGCGAGGATCATTTCATTTTTGTAGCGATAAAAGATAGAACATTTTTAATTAATAGATTCCTACAGCAATAAAATCATTTGTATTTTGTTAAAATAGAGATGTAAAGGATTATCTATATTTTAAAAACAACAGCATTTATCCGATTTTTTCTAATAAAACTCAAAACTTATTTTTGAAAAACCATATTTATTATTTGCAATGTTTTTTAAGGGATATTGCAATTCAATTGCTTTTCGGCATTTTTATAATTAGGGCAATATGATGCGCATGTAAGCGCTTTGAGGAGTGATTGATATGAAAAATACAAAATTAAGTTTGCTCGCTCTAGCATCCTTAATAGGCGTTACTTTCGGTGGGGTTCTTGTTTCTTGCGGCGGAAATAATGACGATAGCACCTCACAAAGCCAAGAAGTTGATGTCGGGCTTACCGTTTCTGATACCGAAGTGGTGCTGAATGCGAATGAGTCCAAACAAATTACTGTTTCAACGCAAGATGATAGTCTCTATTTAATCCGTTACGAATCGTCGGACAAAAACGTGGCGACTGTCAAAGCCGGATTAATTACCGCCGTTGGAAAAGGTGAGGCAACCATCACTGTGAGCGTGAGTAAAAAAGGCAGCCTCAAAGTTCTTCAAAGCAAGAAAATTCATGTCGTCGTGACTGATCATTCTTTGACGCTAGACCAAGAAGAAACCGATATGTATTTAGGCGATGGAACCTTAAAACTAACCGCCTCCGTCCATGGGGAAGGCGCAAAGACTGATATTACTTGGACTTCTTCTGATGAAAGCGTTGCCACTGTCGATACTGAAGGGGTTGTCACAGCGAAAAAGAAAGGCGATGTCACTATCAAAGCGTCTAATGGCCAAGTTTTTGCAAATTGCTCCATTCACGTAAAAACGTTTGGCTTAGAGAAAAAGAGAGAAATTGCGATCGAAGATAGCGCCGCTTTGCTTAAATTTGGCACTTTGCCAAGTGATGTCATTTGGACTTCTTCTGACGAAAATATCGTGACTGTCGAAAATGGCACCGTTAAGGCCAATAAAGCTTTAGGCATGGTCGAAATCAAAGCCACATCCGCGAGCGATAATTCTTCCGCGACTTGCGTTGTCATGGTTAAAGACAAAGGCGAAGAGGTGAAAGAACTTGCTGAAGGAAAGAAAGCAGTTGCAACTGCTAATCCAAAGAACTGGGTTTTCCTTAGAGAAGACTTTGATACGGAAAAAGGCGAGGTCAATGTCAAAATTGGAAGCATTCCAACCATTGATAACGGCTTAATTCACGCGGATATTAGACGTGTTGGGGATGCGAATGGTGATTTGAAAGGTGCTAACTTCTTCTATCTCCGTTATCAGCCAGATGATACGGGTGACATTATCTACAAAGAAGATCTTTATTTCTATAGCGAGAGCCCTCTCTTCATCTCTATTAATGGCGGCCAAGATACGAATTATCCTGCTGGATTCAATAAAATTTCGGTCGATTTCACGTCTAAGAATCCAAAAGATGGGAATCCCGCCCAACTTAAATTCAAATGCACTGGTGTCTTTGATGTACTCCCGGTTTTCACAAAAACTGGCGAAGTGAAGAGGATGAAACTATCCGAATCAAACAAAACGTTTGATTTGAATGGTGAAAAAGAATTCACATTAACCGCTACAGTTCCAGAGGGAGAAACTTCAGCTGTCGCTTGGAGCTCTAATAATGAGAACATTGTGACCATTGATCAAACCGGAAAAGTCACCGCAAAAGCCGTTGGCGTTGCTACCGTTACTGCAACTTGTGAATCTTATAGTGCGACTTGTTCTATTGAAGTAATTAATAGTTCTATCCCTGATACACGTGAAGATTTGCCATCAGGGAAAAATAAAGATGTTTTGAATAATAGAGGACAATGGTATCGTGCTGAAATGGATACAAAAGGTACTGATACAACAGGCAAAGTTATTAACTATTGCAAGAAGGATGATAAAGAAAACATCTTCGTTAGCGTTTTTAATAATAAAAAAACAAATGGTACTGCTATGTATGGCTACTTGCGTTATGCACCTCAAGATGGCAAATACGAAGCTTCTTACACCATCACTTATTCAGGAAACGAAGAATGTTCGGTTTCCATCACTGGAGGAACTAACGAGGAAAAGAAAGTTGTTTTATCTAAAGACGTTATCGAAACAGGAACTTATATTTTTGAAATTAAAAACGATAAACCATTCCAATTGAAATTTAATGCACTTGGTGATTACGAATTCCATGTCACTTTTGCACCTGCTGCTGGTGAGTAAGGAGGTCTTCTATGAAAGAGATGCTTAATCGCACCTTCTATAAGACAATCGGTTTTTATCTTGCGATTGCTACAATCTTACTTGCGTTAGTGGCAAATATTGTCTACTTATCCTTTGATGGTACGCTTCTAGAATACAAAAATGCTCTTGCTACGATTCCGACATTTGTCGGGATCGTGGCTTATTTAGGTTTGCTTCTTTTTAAGAAGACCGACCGCTACGCCGCTTTGCCATTATGGGCATGCGTGTTTACGTCTTTTATGATGTTCATCGCTTATGTCTATATGTATTTTTCCGCTGTTTTTTATAACGGGATCAGTGCGGAAGCCTTACAGCTTATCGATAGCAAAATCATCGTTACTATCGTGTTTTATGTTTTGGCATCCATCACTGGGAATGTCGCAATCTATTGCAAAGCGGAATCCAAGAATAAAAACGTCGATCAAAAAGCGGAGGGATAAGCATAATGAAATTAATCAATATTAGCAAAATCACGATTAATGTTGCCGCTATTTTATTCGGACTTACGTATGTCGGGAGCGGAATCGCTAGCGATAATGCCGGTGCGATAACTGCTTTCTTGGGTCAATCAACGCAAGAGAGAACGGAACGCGATGACGATGCGAGCAACATTTACTATTTTTCGAATTATACTTCCATTTCTGATTTAAAAGACGATGCGAAAGATGTAACGAGCCGTATTACCGAAGAAGGCGCTACCTTATTAAAAAATAGTAATAACGCTCTTCCTCTTTCTAGTGGCGCAAAGATTAATTTATACAGTTCCTCTTCGGTGAATTACGTTTTTTCAGGCGGAGGCTCATCTTTAGCAAAAAGAGCGGAAAACATTTCCTTAAAAGAAGGGCTTGAACGTTCTAATTTCCAAGTGAATGAAGGCTTATGGAAATGGTATAGCGATAATACGCAATATTTTGGTGACCATAAATCAAGTACGAGTAGCGATGGCGCTTCTTACAAAATCGCAGATGCAAAATGGGACCAAATCGGAAACGACAAAAACGCTAGCGCAGAAGCCGGTATCTTTGTTTTATCTAGATACGGCACCGAAGCTACTGACCAAAAGAATAGCGGTGGCGATTTAAATGACTATTCCAATGGCAATTATCTTGAACTTTCCCCAACCGAAAAAGATGTCTTAAAAGGGATGAAAGCCTTAAAAGTTAGCGGAAAGCTAAATAAGATTATCGTTCTTCTTAATAGCGCTAACCAAGTTCAATGCGACTATATCGATGATCCAGAATACGGCATTGATGCGGTTCTATGGGTTGGCGAAGGCGGAAGTAGCGGAACGATTGGCATTGGTAGAATTCTTTCTGGCGCCGTTTCTCCAAGCGGCAAATTAACAGACACCTTCTTTAAGAAACATTATTACAACCCTGTTTATGCGAATTTCGGCAATTACAAAAATAGCGGGAGTCCCCTTTCTAGCGCGAATGGCGGGAAATCCAATTCCTATGTTGTCTATCAAGAAGGAATTTATAATGGCTATCGCTATAGCGAGACTAGATACGAAGATACCGTTTTAAAACAAGGTAACGCGGGATCGTTTTCTTATCGTGACGCAGTCGCTTATCCTTACGGATACGGACTTACCTATAGCGATTTCTCCTATTCTGATTTCAATGTGAAAGAAAACGAAGACGATACCTATACGATTACTGTTAACGTTAAGAACATCGGCAAGAAAGAAAGCAAGGAAAGCGTCGAGATTTATCTTCAAAAGCCCTACACCGATTACGATAAGCGGAATGGGATTGAAAAATCTTCGATTGAGCTTGTTGCTTATGGCAAGAGCAAATTGCTTAAACCAAACACATCCGAAAAATTGACTTTTAACGTCGATGGTAGATTCTTCGCTAGTTATGACGCTAACGAAGCAAAAACCTATGTTCTTGATGCAGGGGATTATTATTTAGCGACTGGAAAAGATGTCCATGACGCCATGAATAATATTCTAGCAAAGAAGGGTAAAACAATTGGAGACGGGATGGACGAAGATGGCAATGCCAATTTAGTCCATAAAATTACAAAGGAATTCTCTAACACCAAATACGCAACGAGCAAAGCGACCTCCAAACCAATAACAAACCATTTTGACAATGTTGATTTAAACCGTTATGAGAATCGCGGCAATAATTCCGTCACTTATTTATCTAGAAACGATTGGAACGGAACTCTCAAACTTGGTTTGACCGATAAAAATGCCGCTTTGAGTAATAACGTTACTATCGAAACGAACGAAGCGATGATTGAAGATGCGAAGAAAGGTTCCGAGAAAATCGCAAAAGACAATGTCCCTAATCCAGTTTATGGGGCTGACTATGGTTTGACTTTGGCCTCTATGATGTCAATGGATGTAGAGGGGAATCTCTTCTATAAAGACTACGACGACCCTGAATGGGATAAGCTTTTGGATCAACTTACATTTGAAGAAACGGTAACTTTATTATCCAATGGTTTACGCAAAACCGATGGCATCGATAGCATCGGAAAACCAAAAACCATCGATGGGAATGGTGCGATTGGTCCAGTTGGCGGGACTTCCTATTCTTACGAAGACAACGATTCAGCTGCCCCAAATCGCTTCACTTTCCTTTATGGCGATTCCGATTCCTCTTCCTCCCCGATTCAATACCCATGCGCGAGCTTAATCGCTGCGACTAGAAACGATGCTCTAGTGGAAGAACTCGGCACCTTAATTGGTGAGGATTGCTTATGGGCTGGCTATTCTGGCCTATACGGCTTAGGGATTAATATCCATCGTGGCGCTTATACTTATAATGGAAGAGCATTTGAATACGCTAGCGAAGACGGCACTTTAGCGGGATATATCGCTGCTAGCGAAGTCAAAGGCATTCATAAAATGGGCACTTATGTCTATATGAAACACGCCGTTCTTAATGACCAAGAGAAGAATCGCGAAGGCATAAATACATGGGCGAATGAGCAAACGATCCGCGAATTATACCTTCGTCCGTTCCAAATCGCGATTGAAAACGCGAATGCCGAAAACGTCATGACCGGATTTAACCGCTTAGGCGTTATTTGGACAAGCCAGCATGGCTTTATCAATACCGTCTTAAGAAACGAATTCGGAATGACTGGTTTCGCGGTTTCTGATTATTGGCAAAACGGCTATATGGATTTAGTGGGTAGCATTTTAGGCGGATGCGCGCTTCCTGATGGCGATTTGGCTGCGAAAAGTGCCGAAGCTTCTCCTTTATACAAATACAAGGAAGGATATGGCACTTTAACGAACGCGATGAGGGAAGAAGCCCATCGCTTGCTCTATACGGTAGTTCATTCGAATGCGATGAACGGGATTGACGTTAGCACTGTTTTCCGCACGGTAACCCCTCCTTGGATCTATGCCCTTAATGCAGTGGAAATTACGGTTGACACGATTTTTGGAATTAGTTTAGCGTTCTTCGCTTTTAGCTTAGCCTATGAAGAAATTCCTGCTTTCAGAGATAAATGCAAGAAGATCTTCTCTCGTCCTAAAAAATCCTAACGATTATGCTGAAGAAGTCTTCGCTTTTCATTGTATTTACTTTTGTTCTATGCTCTTGCTCGCTCGGCGGGAGCATAGATGCTGAACCTTCTATCGCTAATCCTTCTAGTAGTAACGAAACTAGTAGCGAGGATTCTTTTCCCTATCAAGACTATTATTTTGATAGTGCTTCAAGTAACGGGGACGGAACGATAGAAAATCCTTATTCTTCTCTTCTTGATATCGCTAAAATCACTTTTAACGAAGGGACGAGGCTCTTTTTTAAATGCGGAAGCCTTTTTTCCGCGCCATTAGAGTTAAAAAATCTATCTGGGACAAAGGATCATCCGATTTTGCTTACTTCTTACGGGGAAGGCTCCCTTCCAAAAATTGCAGGAAATGATATTTCTGGAAAAGGCGTTGTTTACTTATTGAATTGCTCTTGTTTAATATTGGAGAATTTAGAGATCTATGACACCTCAAGGACGGAAAAAGACCGACGTGGCGTTTTAGTGGAACTAACGAACCCAAATAACACGAATGATATTTTGACGTATTCTTCGATTGCCTTACGCCACTTATCGATTCACGACATTCATGGATATAGCGATGCGGAGAATGCCGGTATGGCAACGTCTTCAAAGATTACGGGTGGGATTCATCTTTGGAGCAAAGACGGAAGGGCTAGGATTGACGGTTTCGAGGTCAGTGATTGCACAATTAAAAACGTTTCTAACGTTGGAATCGCCACTTGGTACCAAGTAAACGGGACTAAAGTCAACAAAGTCTCTCCCTACGATTCTAAATTTGAACGCAGCTCCCATAAAAATGTTTTGCTCGCTCGTAACGAGATTAGCTATATTGCGAAAAACGGTATCTTCGTCAGAAATCTTTTTGGTGGAGCGATTATAGACAATGTGCTCCATGATACGGCAACCACTTGTAAGGCTGGCAACACAATCGTTACTTCTTACGTTGATTCTACTCTTGTAGAGCGAAATGAAGGCTATCGCAACATGGCTCAAAAACAATCGAATGGCAAATTCCAAGATGGCGCGATGCTCGATAGCGATTTGCAAAGCCGCAATGTCATTTTCCAGTACAATTATTCTCACGATAATTCCTTTGGCTTATTCTTAAACTGCAATGCCTCAGGCCAATACGATGCCGGTGCGAAAGATAATGTGACTTTGCGTTACAATCTTTCGCTCGCAGATAAAGGAAACAAGGGCATTATTTATCTAAATTATTACGTTGGGAAGGTGGATTGCTACAACAATACGATTGTCACCTCCTCGTCAACTTCGCCGATTCTTTTACAAGTGAAGGATGATAGGTCACTGCAATTTTATAATAATCTTATCTACGCCCATTCTTCTTCCTCGCTTGATTTAGGCAACAAGGCAAAACTTGTCATGGAAAAAAACCTTTTCTATTCGTCTTCTAGCGATATTCAGAATTTAAACGACGTTATTGGAGATTATTATTCTTTCGATCCATTAGCGCAAAGAAATCTCGAAAATGACGAATTTTCTCGCGCGGGTTTTGATAACGGTATTGTTTATGCCTATATGGGTGAAAAGAGGTTATTTGATTCGAATCATTCTGTTTCTATCCCTTCTCGGCCAAAAGATATTCTTGGCAATAGTTACAATAATTCGATTGGCTGCGTGAATCAAAATATTGCTTGATTCTAGTTATGGGAGTGGATGCCCCCGTTTTGAAGTTGTTTCTTCGATCCTTTAGCCTGTCGTAATTTGCTTTTCTAGTTTTAAGTTTGCGTTTTCTAGAATGGTAAGGCAAGTCGCTTTCGAAACGTTTATTGAGATTTTTCTTTGTTTCCAATTTGCTTAAGGAAATTGTTTTCGTCTTCTATTTTTTAAGGGTAAATAAAAACGGGATGAGCCCGTATATTGGAATTTTGGCGGAGAAGAGGGGAGTCGAACCCCTGCTGGGCGGATGCCCACTATCAGTTTTCGAAACTGACCCCTTCGGCCTCTTGGGTACTTCTCCAAGTAGCGCTAATCATAGCGCGATACGATGCTTTCCTCAAGAATATAGTGAAGAGTTGACCCTCTTTTCGCCTATTAATGCGCATATCAAAGCATACTAGAACGTGTTACAATTCCCTTGATGGAAAAATCCGTTTCTTTTTTAAATGCAAAAAAACAAATTCTAGCCTCTTCTATTGAAGCATTTGAAGGTAGTTACGAGCAGATTTCCTTTCTTTTAGTTGGTTTGATTCTTGTTATTTTGCTTACACTAGTCATCGCTTTATTCGTTGTTGAAAATAACAAAACAAATCGTTTTAAAAAAGAAATCAATAATCAGTCTGCATCTATCCGCGTATTTTACATAAATCGCCCGAGAAATTATGTTCGCTATTTTAATCTTTCTAGTATGAGCGAAGTCAAAATCGCGACGATGGAAGGCTTTTATTCTTCTTTTCCTGTCTCTGAGCAAGAAAGAGTAAGAAATTGGATTGACGGATTACTCGGCGGGAAAAATGAGCAAAAATATCTCCAAGTGGACGTTTATTTCAAGAAAGAAAGACGAACCATGTCATCATTTTTGCATGTTGATTCCGTCAATGTTGCGCAGGGGATACTCCACTTAGAAAGCTATTTGCTCCATTTTGATAAGCCCGTTCATACTGCGATGAGAAATTTCTCTTCGGAAGGCGAGCTTGCTCAGGTCTTAAAAATCAACGGTAATAACGTTGGCTATACGTTCTGTTTTACCTTATGCAGGGGCAAAACTGGGCTCCCTGGCTTTGATCCTCACTTAAAGGATAGCGAAGTCTCCAATGATCTCTTTTTGCGTTTTAAAAACGCTTTGTTCCCTTACGTTTCCGGAAATGAAAAGGCGATTCGCTTATCGAATACGGAAATTGTCGTGGTGAATTTTGATATGATTGAGATGAGCAACGCGATTTTTTACGCTTTGCGGGTAAAAGACGGGGTTGATAAAGCGCTTGATAATGGGAAAAGAAGGACGTCTTTTGCCAAATATCAAGTTCAATGCGGAATTGTAAGCAACCGTGATGTTCCCGATGATAGCGATGCTCTATTGGAAGCAGCGAGAAAAAGCGCATATAACGCCACAGAAACTACTAGCGATACCCTCGCTTTCTTCTCCAAAGGCGATAAAATCATCACGCCTGCCGATGAACTCCATTATCGGAGCGAGGTGGACCGCATTATATACGAAAAGAAACTTTCTTTCTCTTATCGACCCATATATGACGTTAATGATAAGAAAATATATGGGTATATGGCGCGCGCGATTCCAATCGGCACCTCCTTTGGCTCGATTGACGAATTAAAGAACTACGCGATTCGCGCAAAAGACGAAAAGAGTTTATTCGCGGCGATTGCCAAACATTTAGTGCCTACTTTTGTCGCTGAGAGGATGGAAAAAAACCATCGTTTGTTCTTGCCTGCTAGAATGGACGAAAGAATGCTTATTACTTCTTTTTTCCCTCACTATAATGCCGCAAAAGAAGCGAACCTTACCTTCTTGTTCAAAGAAGAAGACATTGCTAATTACCTCGATCCAACTAGTATCGAAACCTTATTTAAATTCATTGCGACCATCAAAAGAAACGGCTTTGGCTTTGCCATCTATTTAAAGGGCAAGGCGCTTGTCTTAGAGCGCTCTATTTATGAACAATGCGATGCTTTCTTCGTAGATTTCTCCTCACGTTCTGAAACCAATATGGATACGGCGATTCGCAGTGAGCTCCACGCGCTAGTGGAACGCCTCATGCGTTATAAAAAACCGATAATCGGCACAAATTTAATGAACTGGAACGCGATTGAACTTGTGGTTGGCAGCAAGGTGGAGTATATCTCTAGTGATTCATTTGCGCCATACGACGCAATGTTTAAGCCGATTAATAGCAAAAGCGTTGACCGCGTTAAAGGAATGATTGACCGAAAATAGGAAAGGGGAACTTATGAGCCAACAAATCAAAAACCAAGCCATTACCTCTCGCGAGGAAGATTTCGCGCAGTGGTACACCGATATTTGCAAAAAAGCAGAGCTTATGGATTATAGCTCGGTGAAAGGATTCATCGATTATCTTCCCTATAGCTATGCGATTTGGGAAGAGATTCAAAATTACATGAATCGCCGTTTTAAAGAAAATGGCGCGATGAATGTGTATTTGCCTCTTGTCATCCCAATGTCTTTATTCGCCAAAGAAAAAGAGCACGTGGAAGGATTCGCTCCTGAAACCCTTGTTGCGACTTATGGAGGCGGCAAAAAACTAGAAGATCCATTAGTCATTCGTCCAACGAGTGAAATTTTATTTAGCGAATTATACAAACGTCAAATTTCTAGTTACCGGGACCTTCCAAAAATGTATAACCAGTGGTGTTCGGTTGTTCGCTGGGAAAAGACAACTCGTCCATTCCTCCGGGGCGCTGAATTCCTTTGGCAAGAAGGGCACTGTTTATTTGAAACGAAAGAAGAAGCAGAAGAGAATGTGAAAACCTTCCTCGATATTTACGATGATGTCGGTAAAGAACTTCTCGCGATACCTTTTGTGAAAGGCAAAAAAACAGAACACGAAAAATTTGCTGGTGCCGTCGCTACTTATACGATTGAAGCTTTGATGCATGATGGTAAAGCTTTGCAAAGCGGCACTTCCCATTATTTAGGACAGGGATTTGCGAAAGCCTATGGCATTTCCTTCATGGGGAGAGATAACCATTTATCTATCCCCCATCAAACTTCTTGGGGGGTTTCTACGCGTCTACTCGGTGCAACAATCATGGTTCATGGAGACGATAACGGCTTAGTGCTACCTCCATTTGTAGCCCCAATCCAAGTCGTCATCATCCCCGTTCGTCAACAAGAAGCGGGGATTTTAGAAGCCTGCAATTCTATCGCAAAGCAACTCAAAGAAAAAGGCATCCGCGTGAAAGTGGACGATGATCCAAAAAAGACGCCAGGATGGAAATTTAGCGAATACGAGATGAAAGGCGTCCCACTTCGCATCGAAATCGGACCACGTGACTTGGCGAAAGGAGAAGCTGTTCTCACCCGCCGCGTCGATGGAGAAAAGCAAACGGCAAAGATTGAAACCATCGAAGAAGAAATTCCTTCCTTGCTTAAAGAGATTCATAAATTAATGTATGACAAGGCGAAAGCTTTCCTTGATTCCCATATTTACGAAGCCCATTCCTTAGAAGAACTTAAGGCGATGCTCGATAAAGGCGGATATGTCAAAATGGCGTTTTGTGGTGAAGTAGAATGTGAAGATAAAATCAAGGAATTCACCCTTGGCGGCACCGCTCGCTGCATTTATAAAGAAAGTGTGGAAGAAGGAACGCTATGCCCAGTATGCGGGAAAAGCGCTAAATTGATTGCCTATTTCGCTAGAGCCTATTAAAAAAAGAATCGCTTCACTTTGAGGCGATTTTTTCTTTTTGGGGATATTCTTTTGCTAAGGCGAGAAGATTGATAGTCACCAAGGCTAAATCAGGAAGCGATTCGACTAGGACGCTTATACTTTGAAAGAACGTAGATTTTTCATTGACGAGCAAATAGATTTCACCAGCGAATAATGCGATTGTGACGCCGACCATCATAAAAGAAGCAACCGCGATGAATATTGCAGCATCGATCCTTCTATGGCCTACAAAAAATAAACCAGCAAGACTAGTTCCCACTCCGATGACCGCAAATGTAATGATGGAGAATTCTGGAATGATATAAGGGATCATATTTACGCGAGACGATAAATACGTTTTTACGATTCCATTTCCTCCCACAATTCCTGGTACCGCGTAAGAAAGGCAAAACAAAACACTTAATACTGATAAGGAGAACAATGGATCTCTTTGTTTTTCTTCATTTTTGGCGTGAAGGAGAATGAATGCGTATAGAAGCAAAAAAGAATGAATGAGGAACAAAAATATTTCATTTCCTAATAGCAAGAAGGAATCGACCCTTCCGAATCTGATATTTGTAATGACGTTATCGTTTTTTATCGCCGAAGCAAGATTATAGGAGTCCATCACGATATTGATTAAGGAATAGGCTAAATAAAAACCATTCGCGATCCGAAATAAAGAATGCTTCGAATCGGGGACTTTTCGCTTTTCGTCCAAGGAAGTGATAGACATTTCTTTAGTGACGCTGATTGCGCCATAAACGCATATGGCTAAATAGATAAAAGCCAATGCGACATAAAAATAAATCGTAGTGAGCATTCCGCTAGGATTTGTATTCACGCTGATTTTGTAAATCATTGAGCCAAAGACATATAAGGCTGCCGCAAATAAAGTCCCTACCATGAGCCGAATAAAAGTCTTATGTGCGCTAATGTCGCGCTCCTGATATTTTTCTAGGGCTGCAGATGCGAAAAATAGAGCGAGGATGCATAGAATTGTGGTGGGAGTAGCCATGCTAGCCACCTCATTATCGAGAGGAACGTTATTCATACCTGCGCTAAACAAATAGGCGAACGGCAATGGGAAAGTGGCAATGGATAATAAAATCCAGTTCCCTGTGAAGAAAAATTGATAATGCTTATGGTGCTTTTTCCGAAGAGAAAGAGAAGTAAAAACAATGATGAGCGAATGGAATACTAATTCGAGGATAACAAAGAATAAATATAAAGAATAATTCTTTGGGCGTTCGGCGACGCCCATCAATAAAAAGGTAATCCAATACGCTAAAAAACAAGTTGAAGCTATTAAAAAGGCTATCGCGTTACGAATTGCTCTACGAGCGCATTCCGATTCTTCTTTATTTTCTACCATGGCAACATTATAAAACCCACCTTTCGATTCGCAAGAAAATGACTCTTCAATGAATCAATTCTCTATCGCGTTCATTGCTTATTTTAATAAAAACTGTGTTGAATTTCTGTTTTGCTCTCCCAAATCTTGAGTTTCCAATAAAACTTTCGAAAGTTTCTAGTAACTTCTTACTGGTTTGTGCTAGTATATTCCGGCACGGAGGCGTACCCAAGAGGCCGAAGGGGGCAGATTGCTAATCTGTTAGTGGGAGTTTCTTCCAGCGAGAGTTCAAATCTCTCCGCCTCCGCCATAAGAAAAGCATAGGTTTGATACAAATTGTGTCAGACCTTTTTTGCAGATAGGAACATTTATCCTTTCTGCCAACAAAATATAGAGTCTTTTTGAAGTGTCAAACGGCATTTTTAAGAGGCTCTTTTTCTTTTTACATATTGCAACGGAACGAAAGCCTTATCAACGGGACGATAGATGTTGCTATGGAACGATTGATGGTTCCTTCTTATGGGACTAAGAATATATTAATTAAACGTAAAAAGAGATAGCATTTTACCTATTAACAGCTAATGCTATCTCTTACATTATTAATATTATAATTCCATTTTCTATTAATTATTGTTTCTATTTTTTATTAAAAATATCATTGACATTTACACACGGCTCTCAGCTCAATGTATCCGCGCTGTCCGCGAGGTTCTAATTGAATGCGCGGATTTTCATTGTCCCAGCGGTAGCCAATGACAGATGGATCGTAACTATCCATTGCCGTTTGTACCGTGCGGATAGCTTCGCAATAATCCTCTTCGCGGAAAGATGGTCCCTGAAACATCAGATATTCTGCTTCGGGCAGATGAATGGTTTCAAATCCTTCCGGAATGATTCCCTTGTAGTCGGTTTCGACCTCGACACCCTGCACATAGGTGGATGTATTCGGCTTTTTGTATTTTTCAGGCAACCACATGGAAACGGGTTCTCCACAGAGCGACTTCATACTCATAAGAATACCCCAAACGTCACAACTGACTTCTTCGCAGTACGGGAAATAGTCTGTCGCCTGCTTGCCACGTTTGATAATGCATAGGCGTTCCGGCTTACGGATAACCTGAATGAAAATAGGTTGAATGTTTGACACGTCGATGTCCTCCTTTTTTAATTCTCGATATTTTGCACCGTAAGGAATAAAGAAGGTGACAGGAACCGGATTTTTCGTATAGTCGCTTGGGTTCAGCCCGAATTCTCTGTAAAATGCCCGTGTGAAGGTATCTACATTCAAAAAACCTGCGCCAAACGCTGCGTCAATAACCTTGATATTACCGCTTTTAAGTTTTTTTGCCGCCTGCGTGAGCCGATACTTGCGGATATACTCAGTCGGCGTCAGCCCAAGAGAGTCACGGAACAGTCGATAAGAATACCACGGAGAAAACATTGACGCGCGCGCTAAGTCCGACAAATTGATTTCCTTTGCATTATTCTTCTCGATATAATCCTGCATCCGCTGGACAGCCAAAATCTGTTCTTTCATATTCCTTCAGCTCCTTACGGACAATAATTTTAGCGCAGACGACAATTTTTTCTCGACTATCCTTGCCTTTTTAATTTCTCAGTTCCAAAACTCAATAGTTCAATCCTATCTCAATAGTTTTTCATAAGTGAAGTTTTTAGCAACACCCTTCATAAGTAGCACATCAAGAATCAATAAAACAGCACCCTAATCCAAGGAGAATCCACGCACTTATCAAAATAATACCTGTGAATTGCCCTATGACCAGCGCGAGGATTGGATCGTGGACAGCGCAGTGCCTAAGACCACGTTAAAAGGCTAGCGCACATTCGGTAACGGAAACAGTTACAGACCTCCTACTTGTTGGAAGGTTTTTTCTTTTATTCAGCTGTACGCATTTGGGACAAACTGTACGCACTTTTTAAGGGCGTACGCAAATTGTATAAATACAGTTAATCAAACACATGTTTGTTGTGATATTCCGAGAATTTTGCTTTAGTAAGCAAGATGGAGGAATGTTTTTTTATTTATAAAGCACTATCGATAAGATTCGGAAACGTTTTGTTTCGCCTCAATTCTTGAAAACAAGCCAAAATTTATCTAAGGAATGCAGTTTGCATAGCGATAGGGATGAAGCGATCGGATAGTCTATTTTGGACATTACCGAGAATACTAAAAATTCGCTGTTTTAGTGCTTGTACGCGGCGGATTCGATGTAACCCCATGAATTAGACAATTGTCATCCATTGAAACGGCGGAAAATTTAAAATTAGCGAAAGCTCTTTAATCTTTTTGGAATTGGATGCCTAGAGAAAAGTTATCGCTATGGAAGGTATATAAGTTATCGTTTTCCTCATAAGAAAGAGGAATTTCTTGACCTAGAAGAATTTCTTTTTTGTAGTGAATATCAACAGTTTTTGGTGAATGAGAAGCCAAATAGTCAATTGGTATCATATCCTCAAGAATATCGATGTAGGAGCAATTATTGAGATGACTGTTTAAGTCGCAAGAAGAATACGATGCTTTAATGACGCTTTTATTTTTGCCTTCTTTGGTTTTATAGGGGAGAGGGTAATGAATCTCTTCCCCTGTCGTAATTCCATAATCCTTCAATAAAGAAGAATTTGGCATGACCATTGTTCGCTTCTTTTCATCCACAAGTGCCCATAAACTCCCTGCTTTGATGAGAATTTCCCCTTCGTCATTTGCGACAAAAAATTGGCGAGGGAAAAAATAAGCCAAAAGCGGTTCAGGATAGGTTTTTATGATTAATGTATCGCCATATTTAGGCATGTGGTTAATTTCTAAATGATAACGCGATACGACCCAATGTAGTCCTTCTCCGCGGATGATTTCATCCCCAAAGGAAATCGACTCTAGATGACGAAGGGCAACATCTTGAAAGAGTCTAAATAACGTGGACAGCTTTAAGGTTTTTTTGAAATCAAGCCAATCTACTCGTACGGGAATTTTTTCTTGATAAATTTTTGTATTCATAACGATATTTTCCGTTTTTCTATTCCAAAAAGAAATAGGAAAAGAAATAGTTAGCAAAGGAAAGCTTAGCTAGTTTGTACAGTGTACAAAAAAGAAAAAATATCCATATCTAGAATGGACTTACTCACCTATAATAGTTCGCATGGAGATTTTGAAAGAACCTGGTTGGATCGAGATTGTTGTCGGTCCGATGTTCGCTGGAAAAAGCGAAGAATTATTACGCCGCTTAAGAAGACTCGATTACGCTCACAAAAAATATGTGGTTTTTAAGCCAGCGATCGATAATCGCTATAGTCGGGATGAAGTGGTCTCGCATTTAAAAAATAAAACAAAAGCGATTCCTTTAAAGAATTCAAGCGAAATCTATTCTTACGTGAAAGATGATACTGAAGTGGTGGGAATTGACGAAGTGCAATTCTTCGATGTGGGTATCATCGATGTTTGCGAAGAACTAGCAAATCGGGGGATTCGCGTCATAGCGGCTGGCTTAGATACTGATTTTAGAGGGGAACCGTTCCCTGTCAGCGCTTCTTTATTGGCGCGTGCGGAATTTGTCACAAAACTCACCGCTATTTGCGTTAAGTGTGGGGCGCCTGCGACAATGACACAACGAATCGTAAATGGTGTTCCTGCCGCAAAAGATGATCCTGTCGTTTTAGTTGGCGGCACTGAGTCATATGAACCGCGGTGTCGGCATTGTCACGAGATAAGAAAAGCAAACGATAAATAAAAAGTCGGGAATTAACTCGACTTTTTATTTATTTCGTTAACAAGACTATTTAATGTATTCTACGAGTGCTTTGTAGACATCTTTTGGGCGAGCGACCAAGTTGCGTATTTCACACCCACGTAATGCCGCTAAAACATAAAAGAAGCAGTCCAGATTCTCTTCTTTACCGCCTAAACTCAAAAGGACTTTTCTGTAGAATACTTTATCGGTTTCGCTAATCTTATAGCGGCCAATTCTAACATAATCTAGCGCATAAGCGATTTTTTCAGCTCCAACATCGTTCAATGAAATTAATTCATCCAATAAAGCGATAACATCTTTTTCCGATTTTTCGCTTTTTTCGAATGTCTCTAAGGCAAGATCTTCGCATGCTCTTATGCTTTTCCCGCATTCGTTAAATGCTTCTAATAAGAGATTGTCTTTCGTTCCATAATGAACATAAATGGTCGGTTCTGTGATACCTAAAATGGTAGACATCTCTTTCGTAGAAATGTTAGTGACGCCTTTCTTCGCTCCTGCTTGGATTGTGCGTTTGATGATTCGACTATCGAGTGCTCTTAATGTTCTTCTAGCCATTGAGTAATAGCCTCCTTTCTTTTTGAGGAATAATATCATCATGGCAAATTTTTTAATTTTTGCAACATTAATTTAATAGAAAGAGGTGATTATTGATTCGTTATTTCAATTCTTATTTTTCGAATTCATTAAATATTTGCTCCTTTTCTTTTTTCCATATTTGATAAATAGTACAATATAGTTATGAACTTACTAGGACTATTAACTCCGAAAAAAGGAGTACAGTATCTATACGAAGACTTCACAATCCGTCAAGCACTTGAAAAAATGGAATTTCATCGTTATGGAACGATACCTGTTATTGAAAGAAAAACGGGAAAATATCTCTATTCTTTGAGTGAAGGCGACTTCCTATGGTACTTAAAAGACAAGCAGTTAGCCTTTCACGATCTCGAGGAGCAACCTTTAAAAAACGTTCCCCATTCCCGCGATATTGTCGCCGTATCAGTTGAAGCGGATATCCATGAATTATACCTTTTAGCGGAGCAACAAAATTTTGTTCCCGTGCTTGATGATTTAGGCGTTTTCATTGGCATTGTTACTCGCAAGAGTATCATGCACTCGATGGATTTCTCAAAATAGATCTTTCATTAATTTAAAAAAAGAGACCCAATTGTCTCTTTTTTGTAACTTTTTCTATTCTCTTAACATAGCGAGTAAAGAAGTTGCCTTAGGAAGCAGCTTCTTTTGGTAGTCCTCGATTGCGCCTTGATCAACTTTTTCCGCGAGCAATGGGTCTAGAACGATTTCATCTAAATTTCTTATTCCATAGCTTTTCGCGTAGTCTTCCGTTTTCGCTTTTCCGTATAGATAAATCTTTTTTTCGCAGTGCGGGCATTTTAAATATGCCATATTGGTAATCAAGCCAAGCAGAGGGACGTTCATCGACTTTCCCATTTTCAGCGATTTTTCTACGATAAGAGAAACTAAATCTTGGGGGCTAGTAATGACTAGCGCTCCATCAATATGAATCTGCTGAAATACCGTTAAAGGAACATCGCCTGTTCCTGGGGGCATGTCGATTAATAGATAATCGAGTTCCCCATAGTCGACGTTCGAATAAAGCTGCGTGACTAAATTCGCAATCATTGGTCCTCGCCAAATGATTGGATCGGTGTCATCTTCTAATAAGCAATTCGTCGACATGATAGCTACGCCTTTTTTACTATGCAATGCTAAAATGCGAGTTTCATCGCCTGTCGCTTTCTCCGCGATTCCAAAAGATTTGGGGATTGAAGGTCCGGTGATATCCGCGTCCATAATGCCGACTTTATAGCCTAATTCGTTTAGCTCTTTTGCTAATAAACTGGTGACTAAGCTCTTCCCTACACCGCCTTTTCCTGAAATGATTGCAATCGTGTGCTTAATTTGTGTCTTAGGGTTAGGGGATATTTTTTCTATTTTTTGATGTGAGGGGCAATTTGTTTCATTGCAGCTTTCACAAGTCTCTTTTTCGCATTGATGTTGTGACATAATTCTTTTTCCTTAGTGAAATAGTTTAACAAATTCCAATTTTTCTTTCCACGAATCGGCTTAACTGTGATAGCGTTTCACCAATGTAGGCAACGAAAAAAAGGAAGTTCATCTATAATGCT
>ERZ808245.157-NODE-157-length-39895-cov-3.707605_pt1 | contig 39895 bp, 53 predicted proteins | sample MGYA00521243_ERZ808245 | MGnify/ENA primary metagenome ERZ808245 (study PRJEB31516, sample SAMN03275576) | gut metagenome | biome: mammalia-associated habitat; material: feces | host: Papio cynocephalus | place: Kenya | collected 2012-07-07 ... | reverse complement strand
CGTGGAAAGCGGAATGTTCTGCGAAACGATCTTCGTGCCTCCGATTCCGAGTTCCTTTGCGGAGGTAAGCGTCGGCACCGTCCAGAGGGACGTGTCCTTCAGTCCCGCATTTGCCCAGCCTTCGACTTCCTTCGTCGCATCATACTTTTCGCCGTTATAAATGTCATCGTCGCGAACCGGACCGTCGTAGTAATACTGCCACTGTTCGTCCGTCGTCACAGTGTCGCTGCTGCCGTCGGTATAGGTGATCACCAGTTTTCCGACCACGCCCAGTATGCTGCCGTAGTTCTGACCCGCGCGGTTAAACCATCCGTGTCCCAGCACCACGCCGATGGCGTTCTCGCCCTGCGTGAGCAGTTCGGTGACGTCAAAGGTCTGATACATCAGATGACGGTTATAGGTGGTTCTTCCGGGATTCAGATAAGAATCTGTCGTTTTCGTGCCGTTGATATACGCTTCGTACACGCCCGCCGAGGTCATATACAACCGTGCGCGCGCCACTTCCTTCTGCACGGAAAATTCTCTGCGGAACATCGGCGCGGGAATCACGCCTTCCTCAAAGCTTTTTCCTTCGGGCGGCGTACCTTTGGAAAGCCACGGAATGTCGGAAAACGGTTTTTCCTCCATCAATCCTGTTTCAAAAAACGCCGGGGCGGAGGTTTGCTTTCTGCCGTTCTGATCCGTCACCTGCACCTTCCAATAATACCTTGTGCAAGCCGCTAACGCCTCTCCGCCGTAGGGAATCTGCTGGCTGATGCCGCTCTCCGTTTCCCCGCTGTCCCAGACATCGTAGTTTCCTTTTTCCAATTTATCCGAAGTGGACGCCACCATGATGCGGTATTTTTGCTGCATCTCGCCGCGTTTTTCGGAATCCATTTTCCAACTGAATTCGGGTTTCTCCACATCGATTCCGATCGGATTCACCACGGTTTCTGTCTGCAATCCTGTCACTGTAAAATCTCCGCCTTTCTCGACGCCACATCCGGCAGAAAAGGTTGACATCACCGCAAGAACCGTTGCCAATAATATACTGATCCGTTTTTGTCGCATGTTTGTACGTCCTCCCAGTCTTTGTACTCTTAAGTATAAAGAATTTTATACTTTTTTTCTACTCAAAAAGGAAAGCAAAACTTCTCATTTTTGTCATTTTTCCGACCCCTTGCTTTTTTGCGCAATTTGTGCTATACTGTCAAATATGTTTATATTTTCGAAAATCTCTCACGTTTGGAGGATTTTTCTGTGCAAAAAACAGGTTTTTTCGACGCCTACACCAAAAATTTCGATCCTCATACCATTCATTATCATCCCCTAATCGCCAATGAAGCCTATCAAAAATGGGATGTCAACACCGGACCGAAAGAGCATCTCCACCGCCACCGTTACCTTGAAATCGGTTACTGCTATTACGGACACGGCGTTCTCTGCACCGAGGGCAATGCTCACCCTTTCTCCGCGCCCTGCATCTCGTTTCTTCTGCCGGAACAGTTTCATTCTGAATACAGCACCGGAAGCGAGCCGTGCCGCTGGATTTTTCTCGGTGTCTATCCCGAAACCTTTTTTGAGGACAACCCTGCCGTTCTTGCCGCTTTTTCGCGCGACGTCTCCGAACCGTCTCTCCCCGTTTCGCATGACATTGCGCTGGTTTCTCTGATGCAGGAAATTGCCGAAGAATATACACAAAACCTCGACAACCGCGATGCCTGTGTCCGTGCGTTTCTGGAGATTCTCCTTTTGCGGCACAGCCGTGCCGCCCGCGAATCTCGTACGCAGACCGTCTCCGACATTTCTCAAAAAATGCTGGAAGCCCTCGATTACATCAATCTGCACTATACCGAGCGGATCGGTGCCGAGGACATTTCCGCCGCCATCGGGTTACATTCCACCACGCTGCGGCTGCGTTTTAAGGAAACCTTCGGCACCACCCCCGTGCAGTACATACGGCAATTGAAAATTTCCGCCGCCTGTTCTCTCCTCGCCGGCACGCGGCGTCCCGTGACTGAAATTGCCACGGCAGTGGGTTACGACTCGCTGTCCAGCTTTAACCGGAATTTTCTCGAAATCTGCGGCTGTGCGCCGTCGGAGTACCGAAAAAAGAGCCTCAATAAAAAATAAGCCTGCGGCGGCACTCTTTCGTGTGCCGCCGCACTTAGCTTTATACAAAGGCAAAAAACAATTTCCGCGCGGCAGAGCGAAATTCTGCCGCGCGGAAATTTGTTTTATACAAAATACGGATTCGGTTTTGTGAGAATCACAATCAGATCAACAAAGGCACCGATAAAAAACAAGCCGCCCGTAATAAGGTAGAGAATCCCCATGCCGATCTTTCCCTCATAAAATTTGTGCGCTCCGAAATAGCCCAAAAACAGACACAGAAAAAAAGACACCCATTTATTTTTCCAGCGTCCCATCGGCACGCCCGTCATCATATTGGTATTCGCGTTTGTGTTGACATTTGAATTATTCACCACAATGCTCGGCTGCTGCACTGCCTGCTTCAATTCCTCTACCTGGCAACCGCACTTTGTGCAAACAACGGCTTCCAGCGGAATTTTTTCCCCGCAGTGTTTGCAGAACTTTGTCGGCATGGTTGCCGCGGTTTCTGTCGCATTTTCCATGAAATGTCGCTCCTGTCCTCTTTTTTCTTCATAATATCACAATTTGAGATAAATGTCAATATCTCAAATTGTGATAACATATACTAATAGGTACCAGAGCGAGAGGAGAAGTACCTATGCGGCTGAAGGACATACGAGAAGATCACGATCTGACTCAAAAAACGCTTGCCGATCTGCTCCACGTCAAGCAGAACACCTATTCCCAATACGAAAACGGACAGCGGGGAATTCCCGTCGAGCTTTTGGTGGCGCTGGCGCAGTTTTACCACACCTCGACCGACTATTTATTGGGGCTAACAGATCTTCCCAAGCCCTATCCGCGCGCAGAAAAGAAATAACAAAAATCCCCTTTGTATAAATCTGCCGTTTTATACAAAGGGGATTTTTAATAACTTTGTCTTTTCGAAAAACCGCGATTTTCTCAGCCGTATTCATATCCGAAAGGCGAAAACTCCCGCGGCAGAGCGCTGCTCTGCCGCGGGAGGAAAGTTTACAGTGTTATTTCCTCATTTTCGTCGGTTGTCTCCGGGTGGATTTCTTCCGGCTTCTGCTTTTTCAGCACATATTTTCCGCGTTTGTTCTTCGTCAATTCCGTATTCACCACTTTCGGCGGTCCCTCCAGCAAGGTGGGATCCTCCAGATAGCGGCGGAATTTGCGGAATGCCAGCGCAAAATAGCTTCCCGAACAAATACGCTCATCCATCACGACGCCCAGCGGAATACATTTTTCAAAGACTATCTCGCCGCCCTTGCGTTTTGCGACCTCGCGCTGATTGCCCATGGTGATGGCAACGCTGGTCGTGCCGAACTCGTAGCAGTGATGATAGATATGATTCGTGCGGATGCTTGCAAGGTTGGAGATCAAAAAGCTCGTATGGAACGGGCTCATATCAATTACCTTTTTCGGCAGCAGTCCGTGTTTATCCAGCTTTTTGAATACACCGACACCGAAATTCACCAGTCCCGGCACGCTCAACAGAATCTTGATCATCTTCTCGGTTCCGTTTTTCTCCGGCACCTTGCGGTTTTCGTCCACGAAGTCGTCAATCTTCTTCTGCACCGTGAATACATCGTCCGTCGGTTCAAAATACATCTTCGCCATCGTGCCGTGATCCATTTTTCCGCCCACCAGCACCACCATACCCACGGCGATTTCATTGCGGGCATAAATCCGCTTGTTCACGACGAAGTGGTTCAGCGACGGATACTCCGCAATCGTGCGGACATAGGCTGCCAGAATCAGCGCCATATGGCTGATGGCGACGCCTTCCTTCCGCTTTTCGTTGATATATTCCTTCATCGGTTCGACCGGTATATTCAGCGTGATCGAGTTCATCGCGTCATAGCGTTTATCCATGATATACGCCGCTACGGTGTACATCGGATCGGTATTTTTGAGTTTGACTCCGTCTTTTCTCAAATCAAACACCCTTCCTCGTGGTTTTCACTACTACATCATACACTATTTTAAAGCAAAATGCAAGAGTTAATCTGCTTGAATATACTTCCAGCTTTTTGCGGTATATCTTGCACCGGATACCACCGTTGCCGCCGCCGTGATCCACGCCAGGATTTCGCTGACCGCATTGGCAGGGAATGCTTCGGGCAGAACGCCGACATACAAGAGTTCCTGCATCAGCATAATTGCAATCACCGCGATGATCTGCGACACGGTTTTGATTTTTCCCCAGATGTCCGCCGCAATTACCACGCCTTCGCCGTTTGCCACCAAACGCACCGAAGTGACCAAAAATTCACGGGCAATCGTCACAATGACCACGACTGCCGAAAGAATCCCCGCATCCACAAAGCACATAAACGCCGAAATGACCAGCAATTTATCTGCCAGCGGATCCAAAAACTTTCCGAAATTGGTAATCAAATGATATTTTCTTGCCAAATGTCCGTCCAGATAGTCCGTAAACGAGGCAATGCCGAAAAAGACAAGTGCCCAGAGGTAACGGTGCGGAATACTGTCAATCGACAGAAACGCCACAAAAAACGGAATCAGGCACACGCGCAGAATCGTTAGTTTATTCGGGGTATTCAGCTTCATATCATTTCCTCCGCGGCACGGCGGTTCCGATCAGATCGTACTCCATCGTGTCTTCGATTTTCACGGGTACAAACTCTCCCGTACTGTGTCCGATCTTGGATGTGAAAAACACCTTCGGGTCAATATCCGGCGCATCGGCGGCGCTTCTTCCGAAGAAACATTCCGCATATTTGTCGAACCCTTCGACCACCACTTCCAGCGTTTTTCCAATCTGCGAACGGTTATATGCTTCGGCAATCGGATACTGCGTATCCATCACCACTTCCGCGCGGTGCTTTTTCAGTTCTTCGCCCAGCTGCCCGTCCATTTTTGCCGCTACCGTGCCTTCTTCCTGCGAATAGGCAAAACAGCCGAGGCGTTCAAATTTCTCTTCCTGCACAAAGCGGCACAGCTTTTCAAAGTCCTCCTCGGTTTCCCCGGGGAAGCCCGCAATCAGTGTCGTTCTCAGCACCACGCCCGGAATTTCCCGGCGCAGTTTAGCAAACAGCGCACGAAGGGTTTCTTCGGTGTCGCGGCGGTTCATCGCCTTCAGAATCGGCGTACTGATATGCTGCACCGGAACATCCAAATACGGCAGCACCTTATCATTACGGTTGATGGCAGCAATCAGTTCATCGGTGATTTTATCAGGGTAGCAATACAGCATCCGAATCCATTTCAGCCCGTCCAGCTTCTGCAGGCGATCCAACAGTTCGGGAAGCACGGATTTTCCGTACAGATCCTCGCCGTAGCGGGTGGTGTCCTGTGCCACCAGCACCAGTTCCTTCACGCCGTGTTTTGCGAGATGCTCCGCTTCCTTCATGACGTCCTCAATTTTCCGGCTGCGGTATCTGCCACGGATATACGGAATGGCGCAATAAGTACAGAAATTGTCGCAGCCGTCCGCCAATTTAAGATAAGCATAAAAAGGCAGATTGGAAATAATGCGGTCGCCGTTGAGCGGCAGCTCGTTCTTTTCTCCGAACAGCACCACTTTCTCGCCCGCCACGGCTTTTTTGATTGCCGACACGATTTTTTCGTTGCTTCCGATGCCGAGAATGACATCCGCTTCCGGAATTTCGGAGGCAATCTCCTCCCGATACCGTTCCGCCAAGCATCCCGTCACCACAACGGCTTTGATCTGCCCTTCCTTTTTCAACTGGCAAAATTCCAAAATATTCTCAATCGACTCCCGCTTGGCATCCTCGATGAACCCGCAGGTGTTGATAATGACCACATCGCAAAGTCCCGGTTCGGTGCAAAGTTCAAAGCCCGCCTGTTTGACAAGCGACAGCATAATCTCCGCATCCACCTGATTTTTACAGCATCCCAGCGACACCATTCCGACCTTCAAAGCCATGTTTCCTCCTATTCACAGCACGCGCGAAGCGCCCTTTTGATCTCCTCGTAAGAAAATCCGCGGCGCATCAGCGCGGCAATCACGCGTTGAAATTCCTTTTCGTCCGTCTCTTCCGAAAGCACCTCGGGAAAATGTGACGGAATCCATTCGCACAGCACGTCAAACGGATCGTACGACAGTTCTTCGGCAACTTCAAGGATCTCATCCTTATCAAATCCCTTGGGTACCAAATCGTACACCACGCGCTTTAATCCGTATTTTTTGGTAAACAACAGATTTTCCACTTTATCCCGCAGCAGCTGCCGATCGTCCACCAATCCCAGTTCACACATTTTTTCCACGACCGCGGACGCGGTTTCGGCATCTGTTTTTTCGCACAGGCGGGAAAAAAGCTCCCCCTGCGAACGGGCGCGGTATTCCAACAAATTGAATGCCCGCTCCTTTGCCAACCGAAGTCGGCTTTCGGCACAAATTTCCTCCCAGGCGCTTTCCTCAAACGCCTGATCCTCTTTTAAACGGTACAGCACCGCCGTGTCGCTGTCCAGCACACAGCGGTTGCCGTCCGACAATTCCACTTTCACTTTTTTCTCCGACTTCGTCGGCGTCAGGGACAGGATTCGGATCATTCGTCGTCAACCTGCACATCCAGCACCGAGCTGCGGTCGCTGTTGTTTTCCTCCCGTGAAGAGGATGCGGAAATCAGCGGCGTTTTTCCTTTTTTCATCTTTTTGCCCGCCAGCTCTCCCGCGTGTTCACGGATATAGGAAGCAATTTCCTCGCAGATTTCGGGGTTCTGCTCCAGAAACGCCTTTGCATTATCTCTGCCCTGTGAACGCATCACGTCTTTATACGTGATCCACGCGCCGCTCTTGCCGACAATTCCCAGCTCAATGCCCATATCCAGCACTTCGCCCTCGTAGGAAATGCCCTTGCCGTACATGATATCAAATTCCGCCTCTTTGAACGGCGGCGCCACTTTATTCTTCACTACCTTGGCACGCGTATGGTTTCCGATGACGTTATTGCCGTCCTTGATCTGTTCGCCGCGGCGCACATCGATTCGCACCGAGGAATAGAACTTCAGCGCACGTCCGCCGGGGGTAGTTTCGGGGTTGCCAAACATCACGCCGACCTTTTCACGCAGCTGGTTGATAAAAATCGCCACGCAGTTGGTCTTGGCAATCGATCCCGTCAGTTTACGCATTGCCTGCGACATCAGACGTGCCTGCACACCTACGTGCGACGCGCCCATTTCGCCCTCGATTTCCGCTTTTGTCACCATTGCCGCCACGGAATCCACGACGATGACGTCGATCGCCGCCGAGCGGATCAGCGCATCGGCAATGTCCAATGCCTGTTCGCCGGTATCCGGCTGTGAAACCAGCAATTCGTCGATATCCACGCCCAACGCCTTGGCATACATCGGATCCAGCGCGTGTTCCACATCGATAAACGCCGCATTGCCGCCCTGCTTCTGCACCTCTGCCACAATATGCAGAGCGACCGTTGTTTTACCGGAGCTTTCCGGCCCGAAAATCTCGACGATACGTCCCTTCGGCACGCCGCCAATCCCCAATGCCAGATCCAATCCCAGAGAACCGGTGGAAACGGCTTCCACGTTCATATAGGTTTCCTGTCCGAGACGCATGACCGCGCCTTTACCGAAATCCTTCTCGATTTTTGCCAGTGCAAGCTCCAGGGCTTCCTTTTTTCCGTCGGCGGTTTTGGTGTCGACGCGTTTGACAATTTTCGTCTCCTTTGCCACTGCCATGTTCCAGTTCTCCTTCTCTATCCGTGCTTTAGTTTACGATACACAGTATTATTATAGCAAACCCTCGCTCTTTTTTCAATAGAAATCGACAAAAACACAGGCGCACACGCAAAAAAACCGTCCTCGAAAGAGGACGGTTCAAAAGCATTATCGTTCTTCTCTGAAATACGGCAGTCCCAGGTGTGCCGGGGGCTGTGTTTCCCGTTTCTTGCGCATACTGGTGATCACCAGCACGACGATCGTCACGACATACGGTGCCATTTTGAACAGCTCCTGTGCGCTGACGCTCAGATCGGGGATATAGTTGTTCACGATGAACAGTCCGCCGAACAGAATCGATCCGAGGATACTGATATCGGGCTTCCAGACGGCGAAAATTACCAGCGCAATCGCCAGCCATCCGCGGTCGCCGAAGCCGTTATTCGACCAGACACCGCAGGCATAGTCCATGACGTAGTACAGTCCGCCGAGTCCGGCAATCATTGCGCCGATGCAGGTGGAAAAATATTTGTACTTTTCCACGTTGATTCCCGCAGCATCCGCGGTGGCGGGGCTTTCGCCCACGGCGCGCAGGTTCAGTCCCACGCGGGTGCGTTTGAGCACATAAGAAGCCACCAAGGCAATCACAATCGCCGCATACGCCAGCGTGCTGTACGAAAGAAACACTTCGCCGAACCAGCCGAGTTTTTCCGCAAACGGCAGCGACTGACGGAAAAGCGTGCTTGTCTTTGTCAGAATGACCGACGGCACGTCGCTTTTGGTCAGTTTGATCAGCGACCCGCCGAAAAAGTTGCCGAATCCAACACCGAACGTCGTCAGCGCCAGACCGGTGACGTTCTGGTTGGCACGCAGGGTGACGGTCAGAAAGCTGTAAATCAATCCCATCATCAGGGAGCCGAGAAGCGAACAGAACAGAGGAATCAGCACCGCAAGCACCGGATTAAAATTCGCGCCCGAATTTTCGTACAAAAACGCGCCGATGACGCCGCCGATACCGCCTACGTACATAATACCGGGGATTCCGAGGTTCAGGTTGCCGGATTTTTCGGTGATGATCTCACCGGTGGAGCCGAACAAAAGCGGTACGCCCTGCATGACCGCACGGTGGATGAACGATGCCCACATTATGCCTTGACCTCCTTTTTCGCCTTACGGAAGCGGATCTGATAATTGATGAAAAATTCACTGCCGATAATAAAGAAAATGATAATGCCGGTAATGATATCCGAAAACGACTTGTTCAGACCGAATTTAGTGGAAATTTCGCCCGCGCCCTTCTGCAAAAACACCAGAAACAGCGAGGTAATGACCATAAAGAACGGATTGAATTTTGCCAGCCACGACACCATAATTGCCGTAAATCCGCGTCCTGCCGCCGTATCGCGCGTGATCGTATGATCCGCGCCGCTGACGAGCAAAAAGCCCGCGATACCGCAGATGGCACCGGAAATCAGCATGGTGCGGATAATGACCTTTTTCACGTTGATTCCGATATAGCGGGCGGTGTTTTCACTTTCGCCCACGACCGAAATCTCATATCCCTGCTTGGAGGATTTCAGATAAATAAACATCACCACGGTCATCACCGCGACAATCAACACATTGATCAGATATTTCTGCCCGAACAGTGCGGGAATCCAACCGGCATTGCTCGTGGCATTGATCACGCCGATCTGTCCCGATCCCTTCGGAACCGACCACTCATAGGCAAAATACGAAATCAGCTGAATCGCAATATAGTTCATCATCAGGGTGAACAGCGTTTCATTGGTATTCCAATACGCCTTGAAAAACGCGGGAATCAAGCCCCAGACCGCACCGGCAATCATGCTTACCAGCACCATTACGGGAAACAGCAGCCACGTCGGGAGCTTGTCGCCCCAAAACAGCATACAGGTTGCCGTTGCCAAGCCTCCGACCAGCACCTGTCCTTCGGCGCCGATATTCCAAAATCTCATTTTGAACGCCGGTGTTACTGCCAGCGATACACACAAAAGCATCGCCGAATCCTGCACAAACGTCCAAACACGGCGTTTGGTTCCGATTGCGCCTTCAATGATCGTGCCGTACACGCTCCACGGATTCTCTCCCGTCAAAAGCACCGTCACCACCGCGCTTACCGCAAGCGCCGCCGCCACGGCAATCAGCCGCACGATCCACGCCTTCCACCACGGAATCGCCCCGCGTTTGACGATATGAAACAGAGGTTCTCTCGTTTTACTTGCCATCGTTTTCTCCTCCCTCATGTCCCGATTTAGTCATCAGAAGTCCCACCTGATCCTTGGTCGTCGTGCGGGCATCCACCACACCGGTCACGTGTCCCGAACCGATGACAAGAATCCGATCGCACAGGGCAAGCAGAACGTCCAAGTCCTCGCCCACAAAGATCACGGCAGTTCCGCGTTCTTTCTGCTGATTGAGAAGATGATAAATCATATACGACGAGTTGATGTCCAATCCGCGTACCGGATATGCCGCCATCAGCACCGTCGGTGCCGCTGCAATTTCACGTCCGACCAGCACCTTCTGCACGTTTCCGCCCGACAGGCGGCGCACCGGCGTAGAAGCACTGGGCGTGACCACTTCCAGCTCTTTGATCACTTGTTCTGCCAGCGTTTTCGGGGATTTTCTCTCGACAAACATCGATTTACCCTTCCGATAGCTGCGCAGCATCATATTATCCACAATGTCCATATTTCCGACCAGTCCCATGCCCAGACGATCCTCCGGCACAAAAGACAGCCGCACGCCCAGTTCACGGATCTGCATCGGGGTTTTATCGCGAAGATTTTCCGTTTTCTGTGTTTTGGGATCATGGTACAGAATCTCGCCCGCCTGCAAATGCTGCAAGCCCGCAATGGCTTCCAGAAGCTCGCGCTGACCGCTGCCCGCGATACCCGCAATACCCAGAATTTCGCCGCTTCGTGCTTCAAAGGAAACATTATCCAGCAGGCGCACGCCTTCACGGCTCACGCACTGCAATCCGCGCACCACCAAACGGTCGGTCGGATTGACGGGGTCGGTACGTTCAATATTCAGATCCACCTTTTTGCCCACCATCATCTCGGTCAGCTGCTCCGGTGTGGTTTCGGCGGTATTCACCGTACCGATATACTCTCCCTTGCGCAGCACCGCCACGCGGTCGGAAAGCTCCATCACTTCGTTGAGCTTATGGCTGATGAGAATGATTGCCTTGCCCGCTTCGCGCATCCGCCGCAGAACCGCAAACAGCTTCCGGATTTCCGGCACCGTCAGCACGGCGGTCGGCTCGTCCAGAATCAGAATATCCGCACCGCGATACAGCGTTTTGACGATTTCCACCGTCTGTTTTTCGGAAACGGACATTTCATAGATTTTTTTCATCGGGTCAATATCAAATCCGTACAGGTCGCAGATTTCGCGCACTTTTTTTGCCGCCTGCTTCAGATTGAACTTCTCGTCCTCATGTCCGAGCACGATGTTTTCCGCCGCCGTAAACACGTCTACCAGTTTGAAATGCTGATGAATCATGCCGATTTTGCAGTCGTAGGCATCTTTGGGCGAACGAATCACCACTTCCTTGCCGCCGATGAAAATCTGTCCTTCATCCGGAAAATAGATTCCCGAAATCATATTCATCAGTGTGGTCTTTCCGCTTCCGTTCTCGCCGAGAATGGAAAGGATCTCGCCGTAATTGACGGTCAGGCTGACATCTTTGTTCGCCACAATACTGCCGAAGGTTTTTGTGATATGTTTCAGTTCGATAGCCGGTGTCATACCGTATTCCTCCTCTTTTGACTTTGAAAAACGCACGGCAGACAAGCCATGGGCTTTTCAAAAACAAAAACAACAATCAGGCGGGACAAAATTGTCCCGCCTTGACTGCAAGTAAATTCAATCAAGCTTCGGTGTCGAGCAGGTTGATACCGTCGATCTTCACATCGAAGTACGGAGCGGAACGGTATTCAGACTCGTGGAAGTAACCGTCGGAAATAACCTCGGTGTCTTTCTCATATGCAGGATCGGAATTAACATCTGCCATATAAGACTCCAGTTTCTTACCGTCTACGGTGAAGGTGTTGATATCAAACACGTGCAGAGAACCGTCTGCCAGTTTTGCTTTTGCAGCATCGATGGCTTCCTGGGTTCCTTCGGCAGCAGCAGTACCGAGTTCGGTCAGCTTCACAGCGCCGTCCTCAAGTCCTTTGCACCAGTCGGCGTCAATGGTCTTGCCTTCTTTGACGCAGTTGATCATATAGGTCATGTAAGGTGTCCAGTCGATACGGGAAGAAACGATGAAAGTGTTCGGGCAAGCTTCCGCTGTGCTTCCGTTATAGGAAACATTCGGGACATTGGCAACTTCGCAAGCGGTCGGAGCGCCCATGGAGTCTGCGTGCTGGCTGATCAGTTTGCAGCCGCCTTTGATCAGAGCCTCCGCTGCCTCTTTTTCTTTGCCTTCGTCATACCAAGAACCGGTGAACTTAACGTCCATTGTAGCGGTCGGGCAAACCGAACGCGCACCGAGGAAGAAGGAAGTATAACCGGAGATAACTTCCGCATAGGGGTAAGCGCCGACATAGCCGATCTTTGCTTCTTCTGCCTTGAACTGTCCGGCAGCGATCATTTCGTTGAGCTTAAGTCCCGCGGCGATACCTGCCAGATATCTGCCTTCATAGATGGAAGCAAATGCGTTATGCAGGTTGGGGATGCCGGCAGTGTGAGCCGTCGTACCGGTTGCATGGCAGAACTGAACATTTGGGAATTCCTGAGCAGCCTGTGCGATGAACGGCTCATGACCGAAGGAGTCTGCGAACACGATGTCGCATTTAGCATCTGCCAGGTCAGCCGCCGCTTCGTAGCAGGCATTGGATTCCGGAATATTGGTTTTCATAACGATTTCAGCACCTGTTGCTTCGCAAGCCGCTTTCGCTGCGTTGATGAAGTTGAGGTCATAGGTGGAGTTTTCGTCATGCAAGAAGATGAAACCGACCTTCAGGGTCTTTCCGTCTGTGGAAACGGTGGAAGCATCGCCTTCGGACGACACGCTGCCCGCAGCAGAATTGTCTTCTGTTTTGCTTGAGTTCTGATCGCCGTTGTTGCCGCACGCAGCCACACCCAGGATCATGCAAAGAGCCAACGCCAGTGCAAGAATCTTTTTCATGTAATTTTTCCTCCTGCCTTTCGGCAAAATTATGTAAAAGGGACCTTCCCTTTTAACCTTGATGACGAAAACGAACCGTGCCGTTTTCCATGCTGTCGATGATCGCCAGCGAATCCACGCGGTAGCCTTCCCGACGCAGCTCGTCGCCGCCGCCCTGGAAACCTTTTTCAATCTGCGTCGTGATACCCACGACCTCGGCGCCCGCCTGTCCCACGATATCGATCAAACCGCGGATCGCATTTCCGAGTGCCAAAAAATCGTCCGCAATCAGCACGCGGTCGTCTTCCTTCAGGCAATCTTTTTCGATCACGATCCGGTAATCCTGACCGTGTGTGTAGGAATGCACCATTGCGCCGTACACATTGCCCGACAGGTTGTCCGTCCGATGTTTTTTGGCAAACACGATCGGAACCGAAAGCTCCATCCCGATTGCCGCCGCATACGCGATGCCCGAGGCTTCCACCGTCACGATTTTATTGACGCCGCTGCCCCGATACAGTCGGGCAACCTCCTGCGCCATTTCTTTCAGAAACACGGTGTCAATCTGATGATTGAGAAAACCGCCGACCTTGAGAATATTGCCGGGCAACACTTTGCCCTCGCGGAGAATCTTTTCTTCCAGTGCTTTCATACAGCCACTCCCAACAAAAGAAAAAAGACAGGTACTTGGCGTAACTGTCCTATATCAAACCGCTTTTCCGTCCCTTTCGGAAACAGAAAAACAAGCCTCTCAATAGTCGTACGCTTAGGTGGTACGGTAGAAACGTCTGAACCGGATAATCAGACATATATTGACAGCCGATATGCGTTTTTTTGATTACAGCTATATCGTAACACAACCGACAGGAACTGTCAAGATGGAAAATCAAAATCGGGACAACGACATTTTTTTACAGTTTCTGTTCTTTGTTTTTATCCATCTTGCACAATCCCCAAAAAAGCATCGTCCGCCTGCACAGACCTGTGCGGGCGGACGGAGATTTCTTCTTTATTGCTCGTCTTTTTTATCGCTCTTTTTCAGCATCAGATTTGCCAGGATTCCCAGAATCAGAGCGCATGCAATCGAGGTAAGCGTGACCTTGCCGAAGGTCAGGGTCAGACCGCCGATTCCGGCAATCAGGATGACCGACACGACAAACAGGTTGCGGTTTTCTTCTAGATCCACCGTCTGGATCATTTTCAGACCGGAGACCGCGATGAATCCGTACAGTGCCATGCACACACCGCCCATGACGCAGGAAGGAATGGTGTTGACGAAGGCGACGAAGGGAGAGATGAAGGAAATCAGCATAGCGCCGATTGCCGTAGTAATCAGGGTTACGATCGAAGCGTTGCGGGTGATTGCCACACAGCCGACAGACTCACCGTAGGTTGTGTTCGGGCAGCCGCCGAAGATGGCACCGACCATGGATCCGACACCGTCGCCGAGCAGGGTTCTGTGCAGACCGGGCTCTTCCAGAAGGTCTTTTCCGATGACAGTGGAGAGGTTCTTATGATCCGCGATATGCTCTGCGAACACCACGAAGGCAACCGGTACATACGCCACGGCAACCGTTCCGACGAATGCCGCATCGATATCCTTGAAGCCTTTCAGTGCGGTGACAAAGGTGAAGTCGGGAAGATGAAAGAAGGTGTTGAGTCCCACGCCGTTTTCCACCAGTTTGGTGAAGGCGCTGAAGTCGATGATTTTGAGCGCGTCAATGCCCGCGGCATCGCCGATGACCGTGAAGATCGTCGCCGTCGCATAGCCTGCCAGGATACCCATGATGAACGGAATCAGTTTCAGCATTTTTTTGCCGTAGCAGGAGCAGAGCATCGTCACAGCCAGCGTGACCAGTCCGCAGAATACGGCAAGCAGGGAGTTTCCTCCGGCAGGTGCTTTTTGCAGGTCGCCGACCGCATTTGCCGCCAGGGAAAGTCCGATGATGGACACGGTCGGTCCGATGACGACCGCCGGCATCAGTTTATTGATCCAAGCCGTACCGACCGCTTTCACGATCAGCGCGATGACCACATACACCAGTCCGGCGAACGCTGCACCGATGATCAGTCCGAGGTAGCCCGCCTGCATGGAAAGCGCACCCGCAAACGCTGCCGTCATCGAACCGATGAACGCAAAGGAGGAACCCAGGAAAACCGGGCTTTTGAATTTGGTGAACAACTGATAAACCAAGGTGCCGATACCTGCGCCGAACAGTGCCGCTGCAATATCCATTTGGCTGGCAGACGCCATCTCCGCGGTATTGCTGTTGATGATGACCGGTACCACCAGCGTTGCCGCCATGATCGCCAGCAACTGTTGAATCGCGAACACAATGACTTGTCCGAACTTAGGTTTGTCGTTTACGTCATAAACGAGTTTCATGGAAATTCCTCCGATAAATTTTATTTATTCAAAAGCATATCGCCTTTTGAATCATAAAAAAATCGCCTTACCGCACACGCAGCAAGACGCACCGAATTTCTTTCAGTTATTTCCTCTTGCCGGCATCACGGTACCGAATTAAAGATTCATCCTGAATATATTACCATACTTTTTGACAAATTGCAACCCTTTTTTTAAATTTTTTCAAACTCTTGCGTATGACCGTTTCCTATGTTACAATAGAAGCGAGGTGATGTTTTGAAAATTCAGTATGATGTCATGCCCTACCCCACCAACAAACGCCCGAAGCGACAGCTTTTTCTCTTCACACTGCTCATTTTCCTTTTGAGCAAAATCTGTATGATCGGGCAGAAATACAAAATCCGCAAAGTGAACATGAAAGGACTCAAACCGCCCTACATTCTTCTTTCCAATCATATGTACTTTGTGGATTTCTATCTCAATGCCATTGCCACTTTTCCGCACTCCGTCAACAACGTGGCAACCATCGACGGCTACTACCGCCGTCCGAAGCTTATGGAATGGCTCGGGTGCATCTGCAAGCGGAAATTCACGAACGATCTTTCGCTGATCCGTTCTATCATGACCTGTCTGAAACGGTACCGCAGTATTCTGAGTATGTACCCGGAAGCGCGATACTCCCCGACCGGCACCACGGCGATTCTCCCCGACTCGCTGGGAAAGCTGATCAAAAAAGCCGAAGTCCCGGTGGTCACGCTGATGCACCACGGCAACTATCTGCACACACCGTTCTGGGATCACGAGCGCAAGCGCAAGGTGCCGCTGTGCTCCGTCATGACGCAGATTCTCTCCGTCGAGGACATCCGACGCATGGATGCGGCAGAGATCAACCGCACCGTGCGCGAAGCTATGCAATATGATGAATACACCTATCAGTCGGAAAACAATCTGCACATCACCGAACCGTACCGCGCCGAAAATCTCCACAAGGTGCTTTACAAATGTCCGCATTGCGGCGCAGAAGCGATGACCTCCGCCGGCATTACGCTTTCCTGCACCTCCTGCGGAAAAGTCTGGGAAATGGACACGCTCGGACGCCTGAACGCGCGCGAGGGGGAAACGGAATTTCCGCACATTCCCGACTGGTACGAATGGCAGCGGCAGTGCGTGCGCGAAGAAATCGAAAGCGGAAGCTATTCCTTTGACGACGAAGTGGACGTTTATTCTCTCACCAACCCGAAAGAATTTATCCACGTCGGAAAAGCGCGGCTCATCCACAATTACGACGGGTTCACGCTCTCCGGCACCTATCGCGGACAGGAATTTGAGATTTCCCGTCCCGCGCTCGGAATGTACGGGCTGCACGTGGAGTACGATTACGTCTACGTCCGTCCCGAAGACTGTCTGGACATTTCCACGGAGGATGACTCGCTGTACTGTTACCCCACAAAGAAAAATGTGGTCACCAAACTCTCCCTTGCCACCGAAGAACTTTACCGCTGGCGCATGGCACACCGCTCACATGCCGCGAAAGTTGACTGATTTTGTAATATTCAATCACATTTATACAATTTGTAAAGCCCGTGTGCGAAACACGGGCTTTTGATTTACGAAAAAGTTTTGCTGATTTTCGCTTGCAAGTAAAAAAGAAACTTGCTATAATGCAGGCAAGAGGTGATTTTTTATGATCAATGTCCGCGATTTCGGCGCCATCGGCAACGGAATTTCCGATGACACCGACGCTTTACAAAAGGCTCTCAACCTCGGCGGTCATATTACTGTCCCTGCCGGCACCTATCTCACAGGTACCCTGTATCTTCAAAGCAACACCTGTCTTGAACTGGAAGCGGGCGCCGTCCTCCTTGGTACAACGGACAAATCCCGCTATAACGCCGATGATTTTTGCCCGCAAAAAACTGTGTGTTCACTGTCGAACACGTCAGCGGCGCCCATTTGTTGGTTGCCGTCGGGCAAAAGAACATTACCCTTTGCGGCGATGGTGTGATTGACGGAAACTCGCACTATTGGGTGAACGAACACAAACGCATGGGCGAAAATTCCATTACCTTTGCCCCCAACGATGAGCGTCCCGGGCAGATGATCTTCTTCTGCGAATGTCAGAATGTCTCGCTTCGCGATCTGACTCTTCAAAACGGTCCGTACTGGTACCTTCTTCTGCACGGCTGCACCGATGTCTCCGTCCGTGGTCTGAAAATCTACGGCGAGCCGCTCCAATATACCAACGACGGTATCGACCTCGACTGCTGCCGCAACGTGACCGTCAGTGACTGCATCATCCGTACCGGCGACGACGGCATTACCATCCGTGCTTACGGCGTTCCGCTGGTCACACCGCAAGACTGTGAAAACATTGTGATCACCAACTGTGTAATTTCCTCGTTCGGTGATTACGGTGTGCGCATCGGCGTCGGCGACCGTGACATCCGTCACTGTCTGCTGTCAAATCTTTTGATTCACGATTCGCACCACGGCATCGGCATCATTTCGCGTTTTTCTCCGAAATCTCCCGGCGTCAACATTGAGGACATTACCGTTTCCGACTGCAAGGTGGACGCGGATCGCGCCCTTGTTATCCGCATGAGCAATACAGACGCTCACCCGGCGTTTCCCGACCCCCGCCGCATCTCCGACATCCGCATTTCGGGGCTGCGGGGAAGGTTCCGTCACAATGCCGAAATTCTCGGTCACGAAGGTGCCGAGCTTTCCGACATCAAGCTCAACGACTGCCGCTTCACTGCTTACGGCATCGCCCACACGCCCGATTGCGACGAACGCGGAATCTGGGGATGCTGCTGCACCGACAGTGCCATGGAAATCCGCAATGCCAACCGCGTCATTTTGCAGGACGTGGGCTTTGATTGGGAAGAAAATATCGGCTTTCGGCACGACATTCACATTCAAAACAGCAAAGTATCCGTTCGCGGCGGCGAATTTCCGAAAGGAATCGCTGAAGAATAAGCTGTCCGCGCGGGCAACGCCGTGAAAATCGGCTAATTTTGTAAACTTCTACACAATTTATACAATTTGTAAATCCCGTGTGAAAAACACGGGATTTTTATTTGCAAAAAAAACACCCGATCGGTTTCCCGATCGGGTGTTTTGTCTGAAAAAATCAGACCAATTCGATAATTGCCATCTCTGCGGCGTCACCGCGGCGAGGTCCTTTTTTGATGATGCGGGTATAACCACCGTTGACATCAGCATACTTCGGGGAAATCTCGTCAAACAGCTTCTTGACTACGCTCTCTTTCGTGATGAAAGCGAGCGCCTGACGCTTGGAGTGGAGATTGTTTTGTTTGCCGATCGTAATCATTTTCTCGGCTACGGCTCTGACTTCCTTCGCTCTGGTGACCGTCGTCTCTACTTTTCCGTTCTCCAGAAGATAGGTGACCATGGCTCTGAGCATGGCACGTCTGCTGTCGGAAGTTCTGCCGAGTTTTCTTGTTCCTGGCATCGAATTTCACTCCTTACCTGGTTGGATTTTTCTCTTATTCGTCGTCCGATGTGAGGCTGAAGCCCAACGACGTCAGCTTGTTTCTCACTTCGTCCAGCGACTTCTTTCCGAGGTTACGGACTTTCATCATCTCTTCCTCGGACTTGCTGATCAGATCTTTTACCGTATTGATCCCTGCCCGTTTCAGACAATTGAAGGATCTGACAGACAGGTCAAGCTCTTCAATGGTCATCTCAAGGACTGCTTCCTGAGAATTTTCCTCTTTCTCTGTCATGATCTCCGTATACGTTGCATCCGACAGATCAACAAAGAGGTTGAGATGTTCGTTGAGGATCTTGGCTGCCAGCGACACCGACTCCTTCGCGGAAATCGTGCCGTCGGTCCACACCTCAAGGGTCAGTTTATCATAGTCGGTAATCTGACCAACTCGGGTATTCTCTACGGTATAATTCACCTTCAGTACCGGCGTGTAGATACTGTCTACCGGAATGACTCCGATTGCCGTCTGAAGATTCTGCTTGTTGCGTTCAGCGGATACATAGCCACGACCTTTGTCGATGGTGATCTCCATATCCAGCTTAGCTCCGGCTCCGAGCGAAGCAATATGCATGCTTGGGTCGAGTATTTCGACTTCCGAATCCGTCTTGATCGAACCGGCGGTGACTTCTCCTTCACCTTCCGCTTCAATATACACCGTTTTCGGTGTGTCCGAATACATCTTCGCGGTCAGTCCCTTGATATTCAGGACGATCTCCGTGACGTCTTCTTTTACACCCGGAATGGTCGAGAACTCATGCTGTACGCCGTCAATCTTTATCGATGTAACAGCGACACCGGGAAGCGAGGAGAGTAGTACTCGCCTTAAACTGTTGCCAAGCGTTGTGCCGAAGCCACGCTCAAGAGGCTCTACGATAAATTTACCATATGTGCCGTCTGATTTTAGTTCAGCAGTATCGATCTTTGGTCTATCTATCATTTGCTATTAACCCTCCTTATGATGAGCAGATAAATCTGCCGTTTGTCTACGCCTTCCTTTAAGCAACGCTCAAAACCATTACTTCGAATACAACTCGACGATAAGGTGTTCCGCGATTTCGAGGTCGATGTCCTCTCTCTTCGGAAGTTCCACATATCTGCCGGTCATCGTGTTGCGGTCAGAATCCAGCCACTTCGGAACGGGGCGAGCGGAGTTCGCTTCAATGATAGCTTTGATCTTTTCGTTTGTCTTGCTGCCTTCGCTTACCGCGATCACATCGCCTGCCTTCAGGAGCATCGAAGGAATGTTCGCCTTCTTGCCGTTGACGGTGAAGTGATTGTGCAGCACGAGCTGTCTTGCTTCTTTTCTGGAATCGGCAAAGCCCAGTCTGTAAATGATGTTATCAAAACGGCTTTCAAGAATGGTCAACAGGTTTTCACCGGTTACGCCGGCTTTTCTGTCTGCCATCTCAAAGTATTTTGCAAACTGGCTCTCCAACACGCCGTAATAGCGCTTTGCTTTCTGTTTTTCACGCAACTGGAGTCCGTATTCCGATACCTTTTTACGATTTTGACCATGCTGGCCGGGAGCGTACTGTCTGCGTGCAATTGCACACTTATCCGAATAGCATCTCTCGCCTTTCAGGAACAGCTTCTGTCCCTCACGACGGCAGAGTCTGCACGAAGCACCCGTATATCTTGCCATCTGGTTTGCACCTCCTGTATGGTTTTCGTTTGTTTGTCAACTTCTCGCGATCAGACGCGTCTTCTCTTCGGCGGGCGGCATCCGTTGTGCGGGATCGGCGTGACATCTTTAATCATGCTGACTTCCAATCCTGCTGCCTGCAATGCACGGATCGCTGCTTCACGTCCTGCACCCGGTCCTTTGACGTAGACATCCACAGACTTCAGTCCATGTTCCATCGCGGCTTTCGCGGCGGTTTCCGCTGCGCTCTGTGCGGCAAACGGTGTGGACTTCTTCGATCCACGGAATCCCAGTCCGCCGGCACTTGCCCACGACAAAGCATTGCCCTGTACGTCGGTGATCGTTACGATCGTATTGTTGAAGGTTGACTGGATATGTGCAGCGCCACGCTCAATGTTCTTGCGTTCACGGCGTCTGCGAGTTGTGGCTTTCTTTACATTAGCTGCTGCCATCTCTTATATCCTCCCTTACTTCTTCTTATTTGCGATTGTCTTTGCCGGACCTTTACGGGTACGGGCATTCGTCTTGGTTCTCTGTCCGCGTACCGGAAGTCCTTTTCTGTGACGGACTCCGCGATAGCACTGAATCTCTACCAAACGCTTGATGTTCAGACCGACCTCTCGACGAAGATCGCCCTCCACATGAAGATGTTTGTCGATGTATTCACGAAGCTTGGAAACATCTTCTTCGGTGAGATCCTTTACTCTTGTGTCAGGATTGACACCCGTTGCCGCGAGAATATCCTGCGCCGTGCTCAGTCCGATTCCGTAAATATACGTCAGTCCGATTTCGACTCTTTTCTCTCTCGGCAAGTCAACACCAGCTATACGAGCCATTTAATGTTGCACCTCCATGATTTGGGATTTTAGCCTTGTCTTTGTTTATGCTTCGGGTCTTTGCAAATGATCATTACGCGGCCTTTGCGCTTGATGACTTTGCAATCCTTGCAAATCGGCTTTACTGAAGGTCTGACTTTCATCTTCAAATACCTCCTTGTTGCTTTCACCCCGGTTTTCAGGGGTCTTTCTTACTTCGAACGCCAAGTAATGCGTCCTTTTGTGAGATCGTACGGTGACATCTCGACCGTCACTTTATCGCCGGGCAGAATCCGGATGAAATTCATCCGTAATCTTCCGGAAATATGTGCTAAAATCTGATGCCCGTTGGGAAGTTCTACTTTGAAGGTTGCGTTCGGCAATGCGTCGACCACGGTGCCTTCAATTTCAATGACGTCTTCCTTCGACACGGTCTTTCCTCCTTATAGTGACTGCCTTTCGGCATTGAACTGTGTGAGCGCTTCTTTGACCAGTTTGTTTGTGGTAAGTTCCTCCACTGAAAGTACAGTGTTGGTCGGTGCGAGATGTTTCATGCGCTTTTTCTTCGGATGTTCCAGTTTTCGCACTGCTCCATCCGCAATATACGCGAAATCTCCTTCCACCGACAGCACCAGATAAAACCGATTGCTGTCGTGCCCCGCTTTGGATCTTACGACACTTCCCTTTTCTATCGGCATACGGGATTCCTCCCTTACGCTTTCGTCAGGATCACCGGTTCTCCCTGTGTGATCAGAATCGTATTCTCGAAGTGTGCCGCCAAACTGTGGTCCGCTGTTACAACCGTCCACTGATCCGACAAACGTTTCACAGCACTTTTACCGGCAGCGACCATTGGCTCTATGGCTATAGTCATGCCCGGTACCAGCCGCATACCGTGTCCCGCTTTGCCGTAATTGGGAACCTCGGGGTCCTCGTGCAGGTCGCGTCCGACACCGTGTCCCACGTATTCGCGGATCACGGAAAAGCCTCGCGCTTCTACATAGCTCTGCACGGCAAACCCGATATCTCCCAGACGGTTTCCTGCCACCGCAACCTTGATTGCTTCCCGCAGGCTTTGCTCTGTCGCTTCCAAGAGTTTCTTTGCCTCATCGCTGACCTCGCCCGCCACATAGGTGTAGGCATTATCGCCGTGATAGCCGTCGATATATGCACCGACATCTACACTGACGATATCGCCTTCATGGATGACACGGTGGCGATTCGGTATACCGTGAATGATCTCATCATTGATGGATATGCAGGAGCTGGCGGGATAGCCTCCGTAATGGAGAAACGAGGGTTTCGCCCCCGCGCCGACAATGAAGTCGTGGATCAACGCATCCACGTCCCATGTCGTCACTCCGGGTTTGATTGCTTTTCCCGCAAGTTCCAATGCCTGCGCCGATAATTTGCAGGCGTGCTGCATGGTCTGGATTTCTCCTACGGTCTTGAGTACAACCATAGTCTCAATCCTCCAAAGCCGCCAATGTCAGCTTTGTCGTGTCAGAAACCTCTTCCTGTCCTTCCACAATCCGCAGTTTTCCTGTTTTCATGTAGTAGTCCTTCAAGGGTTCGGTCTGCTCATGATAGACCTGCAAGCGTTCACGAATCGTTTCCGGCTTATCATCCTTACGAATGATCAGATCCGCGCCGCACTTACCGCATTTATCACCCGCCGGAGACGGCTTGTAATCCACGTGGTAAGAAGCTCCGCAGTCACCGCACACGCGGCGTCCGGAAAGTCTCTTTTCGATCTTCTCGTCCGGTACCTCAATATCGATTACGCGGTCGATGACGATTCCCATCTCGTCCAGCGCTTCCGCCTGAGGTACGGTTCTCGGAAATCCGTCAAGGATGAAGCCGTTTTGACAATCGTCTTTGCTCAGACGCTCCTTGATGATTCCGATCACGACATCGTCCGGAACCAATTTGCCTTCATCCATATAGGATTTGGCTTTCAGTCCCATTTCCGTGCCGTTTTTCAAGGCTTCTCGAATAATGTTTCCCGTACTGATTGCGGGAATGTTCAGTTTTTCACAAACAATTTCCGCTTGGGTGCCTTTGCCGGCACCGGGGGCTCCTAAAAGGATCAGTTTCATATTGTTCCTCCTGTGATTATTCAAGGAAGCCTTTATAATGGCGCATCATCATCTGCGACTCAAGCTCTCTTACGGTATCCAGCGCGACGCCGACGATAATCATGACCGTCGTTCCGCCCAGGGCAATATTGACCTTTGTGATCGCGCCGAGGATGATCGGCAGGATTGCCATGATGCCGAGGAACAAACCGCCCATCAGGGTGATTTTATTGAGTACCTTGGTGATGAAGTCCGAGGTGGGCTTGCCCGGACGGATACCGGGGATACCACCGTTATTCTTGCGCAGGTTGTTCGCGATTTCGATCGGATTATACTGAATTGCCACATAGAAATAGTTGAACGCAACAATCAGGATAAAGAACAAAGTCGCATACAGCCAGTTGGTGTATTCAAACAGCTTGAAGAATTTGTCCCAGAAGCTGCCTTCCGTTGTTTTGACAAACGCTCCGATCGTTCCCGGAATCGCCATCAGAGACGACGCAAAGATGATCGGCATAACGCCTGACATATTCACCTTCAACGGAATGTTCGACGCCTGACCGCCATACATCTTTCTGCCGACCACACGCTTTGCATACTGCACCGGAATACGGCGCTCTGCATTGGTGATCAGTACGATGAAGGCAATGATCAGAATGAACAGAATGATGATGACCGGAACCAGGATGTAATATTTCACCTGACCCAGGCTCAGCAACTGCCAGAAATAAATCACGACTTTCGGTCCGCCTGCCAGGATACCCGCAAACAGGATCATCGAAATACCGTTGCCGATACCTTTTTTATCGATCTGTTCGCCCAGCCACATGACCAGCATAGCGCCTGCCATGAAGGTCAGAATGACTACGGTAGCGACAAACCAGCCGGTTTTCTCCAGCGCGTTGTTGCTCTTCAGCGTCAGATACAGGGCAAGTGCCTGGATGAAAGCCAGAATGACCGTCGCGTAACGCGTGATTCTTTCCAGTTTCTTTCTTCCCGCTTCGCCCTCTTTGGACAACTGCTCCCATGCGGGAATTGCAATCGCCAACAGCTGAATGATAATCGATGCGGTAATATACGGTCCGATACCCATTGCGAACACGGTGGCATCCGACAGAGCACCACCGGTCAGCACATTCAGGTAGCCCAACAGGTTTCCGTTATTGCTGAACAGTCCGGAAATCGTTTCCGGATCCAGGTATGGTACCGGAATGTGGCATCCTACCCGGAAAATGACGATAATGAAAAGTGTATATAAGAGTTTTTTCCTCAGGTCTGCTATTTTCCACGCATTTTTCAGAGTTTCAAACACTTATATCACCTCTGCCTTTCCGCCCGCATTCTCGATTTTCTGCTTCGCAGATTCAGAATATGCCGCGGCTTTGACAGTCAGCTTTTTCGTGAGATCCCCCTCACCCAGAATCTTGATACCGTCTCTGGTGTTCTTGATGATGCCTGCCGCTTTGATCGCCGCCGCATCCACCGTATCGCCATCATTGAACTTATCGTTCAGTACTTCGACATTCACTGCAACATAGTGGCTGGCGAAGATATTGTTGAATCCTCTCTTCGGGATTCGTCTCTGCAACGGCATCTGTCCGCCTTCAAAGCCCGGTCTTACGCCGCCGCCGGAACGCGCTTTCTGTCCTTTATGTCCTCTGCCGGCGGTCTTTCCGTTACCCGATCCGGCACCTCTCCCCTTGCGCTTTGTCTCTTTGACAGAGCCGGGAGCAGGTGAAAGCTCATGGATTTTCATGGTTTGCACCTCCTTGCTTTACGCTTCGGTTACCTCAACGAGGTGGGAAATTTTTGCGATTTTGCCCTTAGTGGCATCATTATTGGGTTGTTCCGTTACGTCTCCGACTTTGCGAAGTCCCAACGATAAAGCAGTGGCGATCTGCTGATCTTTTCTGCCGATCAGACTTTTCGTCAATGTAATTTTCAACATTCTCTGCTTCCCCCTTAACCCAAGATTTCCTGCACGGTCTTGCCGCGGATGGCTGCAACCTGCTCAACATCTCTGACTGCGCCCAGTCCCTTGAAGGTTGCATACACAACGTTGCAGGGATTGTTGGAACGCAGGGATTTCGTACGGATGTCACGGATGCCTGCGGCTTCCAGTACGGCACGTACCGGTCCGCCTGCGATGACGCCGGTACCTTGCGGTGCGGGTCTCATCAGGATTCTTGCGGCTCCGAACTCTCCCACGATCTCGTGAGGAATACTCGTTCCTCTCAGCGAAACTTTGATGAGGTTCTTCTTCGCATCTTCAATTGCTTTTCTGATCGCATCCGGTACTTCGGAGGATTTGCCCAGTCCGACGCCGATGATGCCGTTTCCGTCACCTACGACTACCAGTGCCGCAAATTTGAAGATTCGTCCGCCTTTTACAGTTTTCGATACTCGATTCAAGGAGACCAACTTCTCCTTCAGATCCAGTGTAGAAGCATCTATTTTAGCCAAAAGTATCCCTCCTTGATCAGAATTTCAGTCCGCCTTCGCGGGCTCCGTCTGCCAGTTCCTGCACACGGCCGTGATAAATATATCCGCTACGGTCGAATACAACCTCTTCTATGCCTTTGTTCGCTGCCTTCTTTGCAAGGGCAACGCCGACCTTGCGAGCTGCTTCCTTATTGGAACCTGCACCCTCAAAATCTTTATCCATGGAAGATGCCGCTACCAACGTCGTGCCGGCAACATCATCAATGATCTGCGCATAGATATGCTTAGCGGAGCGGAATACACAGAGTCTCGGACAAGCAGCCGTACCGCTGATCTTTCCGCGGACTCTGCGATGTCTGATAAGCCGCGCGGTTTTGCTATCGGGCTTATTCACCATGATTTGTCACTCCTTCTCTTACTTCTTGCCTTTACCGGCTTTTCCTTCTTTACGTCTGATCACTTCATCAGCGTACTTGATGCCCTTGCCCTTATAAGGCTCCGGCGGACGCTTCTCACGGATCTCGGCGGCAAACTGTCCAACCTTCTGCTTGTCAGGTCCGCTTACGATGACCTTGTTCGGACCGGGAACCTCAATCGTGATTCCTTCGATCTCGGAAACGATCACCTGATGCGAATAACCCAGGTTCATGACCAGGTCTTTGCCCTGCTTTGCAGCACGGTATCCGACACCGTTTACTTCAAGCTCTTTGGTAAAGGGTGTGACTACGCCGTGTACCATATTGGCAATCAGCGTTCTCGTAAGTCCGTGCAGGCTCTTGTCAAGGTTCTCTTCGCTCGGACGGGTTACCACGACTTCGTTGCCTTCGACTGCCACGTTCATGCGGCTGTTGAAGTTCTGGGTCAAGGTGCCTTTCGGTCCTTTCACCGTCACGGTGTTGCCGTCAATCTTGACCTCTACCCCTGCCGGGATTTCGATCGGTTTTCTTCCAATTCTCGACATCTCTCTGCACCTCCTTACCACACAAAGGCGAGGACTTCGCCGCCCACATTCTCTTTGCGCGCACGCTTATCGGTCATGACGCCCTTCGGTGTGGACAGGATGGCGATACCAAGGCCTTTCATGACCTTCGGCATTTCCTCACAATTGGTGTAGATGCGCAGTCCCGGCTTGGATACTCTACGCAAACCGGTGATGACCGGGGTTTTATTCTCGCCGTACTTCAATGTTACGCGGATTACGCCCTGCTTCTCGTCATCTATTACTTGGAAACTCTTGATATATCCCTCTTCCAGAAGAATCTCGGCAATTGCCTTCTTCATGTTGGAAGCCGGAATATCCACAGATTCATGTTTCGCTGAATTCGCGTTTCTGATTCTGGTCAGCATATCAGCGATCGTATCGGTGATTTGCATATACCGTCAACCTCCTTTGCTTATGTGCTTACCAGCTTGCCTTCTTCACACCCGGAATCTCGCCCTTGTACGCGAGCTCTCTGAAGCAGATACGGCAAATGCCGAATTTGCGAAGATAAGCATGCGGTCTGCCGCAGATTTTGCATCTGTTGTATGCACGGGATGAGAATTTAGGGGTTCTCTGCTGTTTAGCTATCATCGATTTCTTAGCCACAAAAAAACCTCCTTACTTCGCAAACGGAGCGCCCATCAGTGTCAGAAACTCACGAGCCTCTTCGTCCGTCTTTGCAGTCGTGACAAAACAAATGTCCATACCGCGTACTTTATCGATCTTATCAAACTCGATCTCCGGGAAGATCAGCTGCTCTTTCAGTCCGAAAGCATAGTTTCCTCTGCCGTCGAAGCCGTTCGCATTGATTCCGCGGAAGTCTCTGACTCGCGGAAGCGCGATGTTGAACAGTCTGTCCAGAAATTCGTACATTCTTTCGCCGCGCAGCGTGACTTTCGCGCCGATCGGCATTCCCTCACGCAGTTTGAAGTTTGCTACGGACTTTCTCGCACGGCACACAACCGCACGCTGACCCGTGATCTTTCCCAGATCGCCGACAATATTGTCGATGACCTTGCTGTTTTCACGCGCTTCGCCGCATCCTACGTTGATGACGATTTTTTCAAGTTTCGGAATTTGCATGACGCTCTTATAACCGAACTTTTTCATCAGCGCCGGTGCAACCTCACTTACATAGAGGTCTTTCATCTTTGCCATGTTCTTTCCTCCTCCTTAAAATGTCTCGCCGCAGTCTTTATTCTTGCATACGCGTTCTTTGCCGCCGTCTGCCAGAATCTTATGCGCAAGTCTTGTCGGCTTGCCGCATTTCGGGCACACAAGCATGACTTTGCAGGCATACATCGGGGCTTCTGCCTTGACGATTCCACCCGTCTCGCCCATTCTGCGCGGTTTCACGTGTTTCGTGACCATGTTGCAGTTCTCGACGATGACTTTCTTCTCGGTGGGGCTTACTTCAAGTACTTTACCCTGTTTGCCTTTATCCTTACCGGACAAAATGACGACTGTGTCGCCCTTTTTCACGTGAATGTTATTCACTCAAAGCACCTCCCATTAGAGCACCTCGGGGGCGAGGCTCAGTATCTTGAGATAATCCTTGTCGCGGAGCTCTCTGGCCACCGGCCCAAAAATACGAGTTCCTCTCGGGTTTTTATCTTCTTTAATAATTACTGCTGCGTTCTCGTCAAACCGGATATAGGTTCCGTCCTCGCGGCGGAGGCCTTTTGCCGAACGGACGATTACAGCCTTGACTACATCGCCTTTCTTCACGACGCCGCCCGGTGCTGCTTTCTTAACCGAAGCAACCACGACATCGCCGATATTGGCGTACCTTCTGCGGGAGCCGCCTAACACGCGAATGCACATCAGTTCCTTCGCGCCTGTGTTGTCAGCTACCTTGAGGTAGGTCTGCATCTGTATCACAATGCGTTCCTCCTTTCGCTTACTCGATCCTTATTTCGCTTTTTCGATGACTTCAACCAGTCTCCATCTCTTGTCTTTGGAGAGAGGACGGGTTTCCATGATCTCTACACGATCACCGACGGAGCATACATTCTCTTCGTCGTGTGCCTTAAGCCTGATTGTGCGCTTGATGATCTTCTTATACAGAGGGTCCTTCACGTTGTCTTTGATCGCCACAACGATGGTTTTGTCCATCTTGTTGCTGACAACCGTACCGACTCTGGTCTTTCTGAGGTTTCTCTCGCTCACAGCTTAATCCTCCCTTCCTTATTGCACTTTCTCTTTTAACTCATGCTCGCGGATGATGGTCTTGACACGAGCGATATCCTTCTTCACAGCCTTCAGGCGGATCGGATTATCGAGTTGGTTGATTGCGTGCTGGAAGCGCAGGTTGAAAAGCTCGGCTTTGAGTTCTGCCAGCTTATCGTTAAGCTCTGTTACGGACATTTCGCGGATCTCAACAGCCTTCATGCTTGCTCACCACCCATTTCTTCCTTTTTCACGAACTTCGTCTTGATCGGCAGCTTGTAGCTTGCCAGACGGAATGCTTCTTTCGCCAGCTCTTCGGTTACTCCGCCGATCTCGAACATCACTCTGCCCGGTTTTACCACGGCGACCCAGTACTCGGGGCTTCCTTTACCGGATCCCATTCGGGTTTCTGCCGGTTTCTGTGTGATCGGCTTATCCGGGAAGATCTTGATCCATACCTGTCCGCCACGCTTGATGTAACGAGTCATGGCGATACGGGCAGCTTCGATCTGGTTGGAGGTGATCCAAGCGGGCTCCAGTGCCTGAAGTCCGTACTCACCGTTGGACACGGTATTGCCGCGCAGCGCACGTCCGGTCAGACGGCCTCTCTGCTGGCGACGGTATTTTACTCTCTTAGGCAGCAGCATTACTTGTTTCCTCCTTCCTTGCGACGTTTCTTCGCATCTTTGAGGACTTCGCCTGCATACAGCCAGACCTTGACGCCGATTTTTCCGTAGGTCGTGTTCGCCTCGGCAAATCCGTAATCAATGTCGGCACGAATCGTCTGCAGCGGAATCGTTCCTTCATGATATCTTTCGGTTCTTGCGATTTCGGCACCGCCCAGACGTCCGGAGACGCTGACCTTGATGCCCTTCGCGCCCAGCTTCATTGTTCTGCCGATTGCCATCTTCATTGCGCGGCGGAAGGAAATTCTTCTCTCCAGCTGCGATGCGATGCTCTCAGCGATCAGCTGTGCATTCTTATCGGGTTGTTTGATCTCGGTGATATTGATCGACACATTCTCTTTGCCGAGGACCTTTTTGCATTCCTCTTTCAGTTTATCGATCTCCGATCCGGCTTTTCCGATGACCATGCCGGGTTTCGCTGTGTGAATATTGATCTTCACTCTGCCTGTGTTGTCGCGCTCGATTTCTATTTTCGCCACACCCGATGCGTACAGTTTGTTCTTCAGCATCTTACGCAGCTTATAGTCCTCCACAAGGATATCGCCGAAAGCGTTGTCCTTAGCAAACCAGCGGGAATCCCAATTTTTAATGACGCCCACTCTCAGGCCGTGCGGATTGACTTTCTGTCCCATAGTTTACCTCCTCTTCCGGTTATTCTTTCTCTTTGAGAACCAGAGTAATGTGTGAAGTTCTTTTCATAACGCGGAATGCGCGGCCCTGTGCTCTCGGACGAATCCTCTTCAGGGTGGGACCTGCACTTACAAAGCACTCTGCAACATACAGATTGTCTTTATCCATGTTGAAGTTATGCTCGGCGTTAGCGATAGCCGACTTCAGGAGCTTTTCAAGCGGCTCACACGCTGCTTTCGGGGTATGCTTGAGTATTGCCATCGCCACGTTCACAGGCTTATTCCGGATCAGATCCAGAACGATCTGCACTTTGCGCGGTGCAATACGGGCGTATTTCAGATAAGCCCTTGCTTCCATCAGTTTTCCTCCTTCCGGCCTCTTACTTTGCTGCCTTCGTTGTCTTGGCACCGGCGTGGCCTTTGAACGTTCTGGTCGGTGCAAACTCTCCGAGCTTGTGTCCTACCATGTCCTCAGTCACGTACACCGGTACGTGTTTTCTGCCGTCATGAACGGCAAACGTATGTCCAACGAAATCAGGGAATATTGTTGAAGAACGGCTCCAGGTCTTGACGACTTTCTTTTCGCCGTGTTCATTCATCTCAAGAACCTTTTTGTACAGCGATTCCTGTACGTACGGTCCTTTTTTAACGGATCTACCCATTTTTCATTAGCCTCCTTTCAGCGCGCCTTACTTATCGTTACGGCGTTTTACGATGAACTTGTCGGAACGGTTATGATGCGCTCTGGTCTTGTAGCCGAGAGCAGGCTTGCCCCAAGGTGTGACAGGTCCCGGACGTCCGACCGGAGATTTACCTTCACCACCGCCGTGCGGGTGATCACACGGGTTCATGACGGAACCTCTGACGGTCGGTCTCCAACCCATATGACGCTTTCTTCCTGCTTTACCGATGTTGATGTTCTCGTGCTCCAGGTTTCCGACTTGTCCGATCGTCGCCATGCACTCCTGCGGAACGTTTCTCAGTTCGCCGGAGGGCAGTCTGATCAGGGCATATCCGTTTTCCTTCGCCATCAGCTGTGCCATGATGCCGGCAGCACGCGCAAGCTGTGCGCCTTTGCCGGGATACAGCTCAATGTTGTGAATGAAGGTACCGACCGGAATGTTTGCCAGCGGAAGCGCATTGCCCGTCTTGATATCGGCATTCGCGCTCGAAAGCACGCTGTCGCCGACTTTCAGTCCGTTCGGAGCAATGATGTAACGTTTCTCGCCGTCCTCATACTGCAGCAGAGCGATATGAGCGGAACGGTTCGGATCGTACTCCAGGCTGACGACCGTTGCCGGTATATCAAACTTGTCTCTCTTGAAATCGATAATACGGTATTTTCTTCTGTTCGCGCCGCCTCTGTGACGTACGGTGATTCTTCCGTAGCTGTTTCTTCCGGATTTGGATTTTACGACATCCAAAAGACTTTTCTCAGGTGCGTTCTTCGACAGCACACTGTAATCGGTCACGGTCATCTGACGGCGAGAAGGTGTGGTAGGCTTAAATGTCTTTACAGCCATTGTGTTTCACTCTCCTCATAATGGTTATCGGGTTTATGAGTTTCCCATACAAATTCTGGAAAACGGTGCTTAGTGCATGCTCTCGAAGAACTCGATGTTCTTGGAGTCCGCTTTCAGCGTGACGATCGCTTTCTTCCAATCGGGAGTGTAACCGGAGTTGCGTCCCATGGTCTTCTTGCGTCCGCGCATCGACACAGTATTCACGGAATCTACTTTGACGCCGAACAGCTCTTCCACTGCTTTGGCAATCTCAATCTTATTTGCACTCTTTGCAACTTTGAATGTGTATTTCTTCAGTTGCATGTTTTCCATGCTCGCTTCGGTGATAACCGGCTTCAATACGATATCCTGTGCCAGTTTCATTACGCATACACCTCCTCAAGCTTTGCAACGGCATCCTTCACGACGATGATCTTATCGGCATTGAGGACGTCGAAAATGTTGAGAGTGTTCACCAAGGTGGTCTTTACGCCCGGAATGTTTCCGGCACTCTTTACAACATTCTTGTCAACTGCCGCCATGACGATCAGCACTTTCTTCGTAGCTTCCAGTGCCGCCAGCATATTCACGACGGTCTTTGTTTTGATGGTCTCAATCTTCAGCTCGTCCAGAACGATCACGCCGTTCTCGGTCACTTTGCTCGACAGCGCGGACTTCAGTGCCAGTCTCTTGAGCTTCTTGTTGATCGAATAGCTGTAATCACGGGGTTTCGGACCCAGCGCGATACCGCCGTGTCTCCATTGGGGAGCACGAATGGAGCCCTGTCTTGCATGACCGGTTCCTTTTTGTTTCCACGGCTTTCTTCCGCCGCCTCTGACTTCCGTTCTCGTCAGCGTGGACTGTGTGCCCTGACGCTGATTTGCCAGGTAGTTTACCAGAGAGGCGTGCATAGCATATTTATTCGGTTCGATTCCGAACACGGCATCAGAAAGGTTGATCTCGCCAACATTCTTGCCTGCCATATCATATACGTTAACCATTGGCATAGTGTGCTTCCTCCTTCCCTTACGCCTTGACACTGTCGGTGATGTAAACTACTCCGCCTTTGGGTCCCGGAATAGCTCCTCTCAGCGCGATCAGGTTATTTTCGGCATCTACTTTCACGACTTCCAGATTCTGAACCGTTACGGTCTCAGTTCCCAAATGTCCCGGCAGCTTCTTGCCCTTCATGACCTTCGACGGGTCACTGTTTGCACCGTTGGATCCCGCATGTCTGTGTACCGGGCCCGTACCGTGCGTGTCTTTCAGGGAATGTCCGTTCCAACGTTTGATGGTGCCGGCATATCCTTTACCTTTGCTGGTACCCTGCACGTCCACTTTGTCGCCGCTGGCGAACGTGTCCGCTTTCAGGATATCGCCGATGTTCACGACGGACGTGTCGTCCAGTCTGAACTCTTTCAAATACTTCTTCGCTGCGACATCAGCCTTGGCAAAATGCCCTTTCATAGGCTTGTTGAGATGTTTGTCGCTGATCTCACCATAACCGAGCTGCACGGATTCATATCCGTCGTTTTCGGTTGTCTTCTTGGTGACAACGACGCACGGTCCTGCCTCGATGACGGTTACGGGAATTACATTTCCCTTCTCGTCAAAAAGCTGTGTCATTCCGATCTTCTTTCCGATGATCGCTTTCTGCATGTTTCCTACCTCCTTAGGTTATTGGTCGGCATTGCCGACTTGACCTGCTGGGGAACATCGAGCATTAGAGTTTTACTTCGATTTCCACTCCGGCAGGGAGTTCCAGACCCATCAGAGCCTCAACCACTTTCTGGGAAGGTCTCATGATGTCGATGAGTCTCTTGTGCGTTCTCATTTCGAACTGCTCACGGCTGTCCTTGTATTTATGGACAGCACGCAGGATCGTTACGATTTCCTTCTCCGTGGGGAGCGGAATCGGTCCGGAATAAGCTGCGCCCATTCTCTTCGCGGTTTCTACGATCTTCTCTGCTGCAGCATCCACCAGTTGATGATCGTATCCCTTGAGTCTGATACGGATTTTTTCTTTGACTGCCACTGTAATCGCCTCCTTTTATTTTGTGCAACCTTTTTTGGGAGCGACGATACGAAACCGAACACCGTTCCGTGTGTTCCGCAGCTCTGCATTGAAAAAACCGGACAAATTGCAGACGCAATTTTATCCGGAACAAAACAGACTACGCGCACGGGGAGCCTTTTCTTCAAAGGTTCTGTGCGGGTATTCAATTTCATGTCGCCCGGTTTAAAATCGGACATACTCGGCGGAAATTCCCTGCCCTATCGGGCAGCCACCTCCCGCTTCAACGCATATCGTAGTGCAGTCACCTTGTCTATGTTACCACAAATCAAGAGAAAAGGCAAGAATTTTCTTCATTTTGAAACGAAAAATTTCACGTATTGTTCGGTGAATTTTTGTGCATTTTCACTAATTTCTTTTGTCGCCCTTTTTTCCGTTCCCGCATAGCATGATAAAAAAGCAACAAGGGGGATTTTATGCCAACCGTTTACCTCAGCCCGTCCGCACAGGAATACAATCCGTACATCACCGGCGGAAACGAAGAATACTATATGAATCTGATCATCGATGAAATGATTCCCTATCTCGACGCCAGCGGCATTCGCTGGTACCGCAACGACCGAAACTGGAACGTGACGCAAATCATCAACGACTCCAACGCCAAGGGTCCGGATCTTCATTTCGCGCTCCATTCCAACGCCGCACCCGAAGACCTGGCAGGACTGCTGCGCGGACCGCAGGTTTTCTATTATCCGACCTCCTCCAAGGGACGCCGCGCGGCGGAAATCACCGCTTCCAATCTGAGGGTCATCTACCCCAACCCCTCCTTGGTGCGTGTGATTCCCTCCACCGATCTGAGCGAGCTGGAGCGCACCAAAGCACCCAGTGTTTATGTAGAGCTGGCGTATCACGACAATCTTGCAGACGCGAACTGGATCACGCAGAACATTCCGATCATCGCCCGCACACTGGCGTTGTCGATCGCCGAATACTTTAATGTGCCTTTTCTCACCGAACCGGGAGAAACGCCCAGCTTTCCGCGGGTCGGCGAAGTGCGCACCGAATCGGGAAATCTCAACATCCGGAACGAACCCTCCGCCACCGCGCCCATTATTGCCCGCGCCGCCAACGGTTCGGTGCTGGAAGTGCTGGGTGAAGCGGGCGACGGTTGGTATGAAGTGACGGTCGCTCCCGACCGCACGGGCTTTGCCAACGCGAGATTCATCCGCCTGCAATAACAAACGTAAGCCGCGAGAACAGAAACGCCGCCGTCAACTGCCAACACACCGAAAACCAAAACAGGCGGCGGTCGTTCAGTTCTTTTTTCATCGTACCGAGCGCCGACGCGCACGGCGTATACAGCAGCACGAACACGAGAAACGACAGTGCCGACGGCGCGGAAAACTTTGCCGCCGCTCCGGGCAGCAGGAGCAGTGCCGAAAGCACGGATTCTTTGGCGGCAGCTCCTGCCAGAAGCGCAATCACCGCTTCGGGAAAGCCGAAACCGAGCGGTCGGAAAAGCGGCGTCAACCAATCGGCAATGCGGTATAGGATACTTTCCCGCACGGTACAGGGCTGAAGCGCAATATTGAAATTTTCAAGCAGCCACAGCACGGTATTCATCAGAAAAATTACGCTGCCCGCCTTGATCAGAAAACCGCGGCATTTTTCCCGCACCTGTCGGAAAAGATCCGCGGCACGGGGCAGACGATAGGGCGGAAGTTCCAGTACAAACGGTACGTAGGTGCCGCGAAACAGCGTTTTATGAAATATCATTCCGCTGAGCATTCCGACGAGAACACCCAGCAAATACAAAAAAAGCACGACCGCCGTCGGATGCCGCGGAAAAAATACGGCGGAAAACCAGACGTACACCGTCAGCTTCGCACTGCACGACATAAACGGCGTGAGCAGCACGGTCATCTGCCGTTCCGCGTCACAGGTTGCCGTGCGCGCCGCCATGACCGCCGGGGTGGTACAGCCGAACCCCATCAAAAGCGGAATCCCGCTCCTGCCCGAAAGACCCAGTCCCCGCAGCAGGCGGTCGGCAAGAAAGGCGGCGCGCGCCAGATATCCGCAGTCCTGAAGCCATGTCAGAAAGAAAAACAGCAGTGCCGTCTGCGGCAAAAAAGCCAGCACCCCGCCCACTCCCCGAATGAGGGCTTCGTCCACGAAACGGACAAGCCCCGGTGCGGTTTTCCATGACAGCAGCAGGCTGCGCACAAACGGCGCCGTGATTTCCTCGGTGAGTGTCCGAATCCCTTCGGAGAGGGATTTTCCGACGCTCCCGAACACCAACGAAAACATCAGACACAGCACCAGCACAAAAATCGGCAGTCCCCACACGTGATGGCACAGCACCGCATCCAGTTTTTCGGTCAATCGGTCGTTTCCTTTTTCCGCGCAGAGGCTGACCGTTTTTTCCACTTCCCGCCACCGCTCCCGCACACTTCTTCTGCGCGCCGAGACGGCGCGCGGAAGTGTTTTTTGCAATCGGTCGATGCCGTCGCCGTTTTTTGCGCTGATCCCGACCGCAGGAACACCCAGCCGTTTGGAAAGGACATCAAGGTCAAGACGGATTCCCTGTGCCTTCGCTTCGTCCATCATATTGACCGCAACCACGACGGGCAATCCCGTTTCCAGGAGCTGGTAGGTCAGCCAGAGATTTCGCTCCAATCGCGTGGCGTCCACGATATTCAGCACCGCATCGGGCTTCTTTTCAAGAAAATCGCGGGTGACCCGTTCTTCCTCGGTATACGGCGACAGTGCGTACACGCCCGGAAGGTCCACCAGCACCGTGCCGTTTTCGGTTTTCCCCTCGGCGACGTCCACGGTCACGCCGGGGAGATTTCCGACCGGACGCGAGCTTTTGGTCAGACGGTTATACAAGGTGGTTTTTCCGCTGTTGGGGTTTCCGATCAACGCCCACGTCAACCACCGTCACCTCCCGCGCTTCTTTTTTTCGCAGACAAAGGGTGTACCCGCGCAGAAAAAACTGCATCGGATCACCGAACGGCGCCGTGCGCAGCAGACGCACCGAAACGCCCGGCACAAATCCCATATCCGTCAGACGGCTTTGCAGGGCGGGTGTGCCGCCCACTTTTTCCACCGCTGCGGTCTGCCCGATCTTCATACGATCCATTCCGCTCACCGCATTCCCCCGCTTTCTACGCCTACCCTATGTCCGAAAGCTGTAAAAAATGAATAAATCGTCAAAAAACGGCAACACTGTTTTTAAAAAAGAAAGGAGCGGTTTTGTGAAAAAAATCACCGTAACTGCCGCCGTTCTGCTCAGTCTGCTGTGCACGGCGGGCGTGACAAAACTGATCGTCGGTCGGAAAGCTCCCGTCCCGCAGACGGATTCGTCCTCTCAGGAAACCATCTTTCCCACCGCCGTGCAGGGCGAACGCTTCTTCGTTCAATCGCAGCACGATGTGCTGTGCGTGTTTTACGCCGACGGCAGACTTTACAAACGATTCACGCTCAATGTCGGACTGTTGCCCGAATACGACCGCGAACAGCTCAAAAACGGCATTTTTGTGACGGGAAAGGAAAATCTCGATGCGCTGATCGAGGATTACACCAGCTGATATGACAAAAAAAATCGCACTTCTCTCCTGCACGTTCACCGTGCTGTGTGCGCTTCTCTTTTTCCGTGTATTTTCCCTTTGCGTCACCAAAAGCGAAAGCGCACAGGCGGCATCCAGACAAAGCAATTACACGCTGACCGCCGACACCTCCCGCGGAATGATCTACGACTGCCATCTGACGCCGCTGGTCAACAACGGCAGGCACTATATTGCCGCTTCTTCGGGAAGTCTGTCCGCCAACGCCGCACTGAAAGCGGTTTTCCCCGCGATGAAAATGTCTTCCACACCCTTTCTCGTGCCGCTGGAAACGCCGCTGTATTCCTCGGACGTTTCCCTCCTCTCCTGCGTCACCCGCTATGCCGATCCGCTGGCGGTTCATGTGATCGGGCATCTAGACGGGGACGGGAATGGGGCTTACGGCATTGAGCGCGCCTACAACGACTATCTGAGCCGTCTGTCGGGAAAGCTGAAAATCCGCTATAAGGTCGATGCGCTGTACCGCGCCCTGGACTCCGTGCAGCCGGAAATCCTTTCCGGCGGCTACAACACCGCCGAGGGACTGGTGTTGACACTGGATCGGCAAATGCAGAAAATCGTTGAAGAAGAAGCACCCGCCTGGATTGAACAAGGCGCGGTACTGATTACCGACGTTCACACCGGCGCCGTCCGCGCCTGTCTGAGCCTGCCGGATTTTGACCCGAACGATCTTTCCAAGGATCTCAACAATCCGCAGTCGCCCTTCATCAACCGCGCCTTTTCCGAACACGCCGTCGGATCGACCTTCAAACTCGCGGTGACGGCGCTGGCGCTTGAAAACGGCATCTCCACCGAACGCTCGCACACCTGCGAAGGCTGGGTAAACATCGGCGGGCAGGTGTTCACCTGCAAAAACCACGCTCTTCCCAAAACCATGAACATGGTGGAAGCGCTGGAATGCTCCTGCAACACCTATTTCATCGGGTTGGCGCAGGAGCTGACCGCCAACCGTCTGGCGGGATTTGTCAAACTGCTCGGATTCGGCGAGGCCAACATTCTTGCGCAGAACATGACCTCCGCCGCAGGCGTTCTGCCAAGTCTGACCGATCTGCTCAATCCCGCCGAGCTTGCCAACTTCGGCTTCGGACAGGGAAAGCTCACCGCCACGCCGGTTCAGATTGCCGCGTTGATCAGCACCATCGCCAACGACGGCATTTCCGTCTCGCCCTATCTTGTGGAGGGAACGACCACTGCGGACGGCAGCGAAATTCTTTCGCACACCCCGCGTGCCGCCGGACAGCGTGTGTTTTCCATGAAAACCGCGAAAACTCTTCAGCAAATGATGATTTCCGTCGTTGAAAACGGAAGCGGCACGCGTGCCAAACCGGAAAACGGTTCGGCAGGAGGAAAAACCGCCTCCGCGCAAACGGGCAAAAAGGACGAGCAGGGCGAAGAACTGGTGGACGCCTGGTTTTCCGGATTCTATCCCGCCGATCAGCCCCGCTATGCCATTGTCATCGTCAACGAAGGAAAAAGCAGCGGTTCACGCTATGCCGCGCCGCTGTTCAAAGCCATCTGCGACCGATTGTATCTGTCGGAAAAATACGGTTGACTCTTGACAGGATTTCTTTTTTATGATATACTTCCCGAAGAATCTGCCACCGGGTAGAAATGCAAAAAGCATTTGCGCACATCGTTAGGTCTTGGAAGATGTGCTTGCAAATGCTTTCTTTTTTTGGAGGAATCACGATGAAGAAACCCTATTTTTCCCGCGGCGAAATCGGACTGTGGCTCGGAAGCACCTGCCTGATCGTTTGTTCTTTTCTGATTTTTGACCGACAAAATTTCTTGACGCTTGCCGCCTCGCTTGTCGGCGTCACTTCGCTGATCTTCAACGCCAAAGGCAATCCTATCGGGCAACTGCTGATGATTGTTTTCAGCATTTTGTACGGCATCATTTCTTTTTCCTTTTCCTACTATGGGGAAATGCTCACCTATCTCGGCATGACCATGCCGATGGCGGTCATCGCACTCATCAGCTGGCTGAAGCATCCTTTCGGCGGAAAGCGTTCGGAAGTGGCGGTCAACCGTCTCTCCCGACAGGAAATTTTCTTTATATTTTTAATCAGCGTTCCCGTGACGGCGCTGTTCGGAATTTTGCTTGCGTACTGGAACACCGCCAATCTGTTTTTCAGCACGCTTTCGGTAACCACCAGTTTTGTTGCGGTTACCCTCACTTTTCGGCGCAGTCCGTGGTTCGGTGCCGCCTACGCCGCCAATGACGCGGTTCTTTTGGTGCTTTGGATTTCGGCAAGTGTGACCGACCGTTCCTATCTTTCGGTCGTCGCCTGCTTCGCGGCTTTTCTCGTCAACGATGTCTACGGATTCCTTTGCTGGAAAAAACGGCGGACGCAGCAGGAATGCGGCGCAGCCGAAAATTCCGATGAAGCGGTTGCTTCCCTGCGATGAGGACGGCTGATCTCTGTGCACAAAGCCGGAATTTGCATCAACCATGGCGCCCTTGCGGTAAGGGCGGCTTTCTGCCGTTTTTTAGTCTCGCGGGCTCCTTCCGTCACGCTCACGCGTGA
>ERZ808245.156-NODE-156-length-39999-cov-5.429151_pt1 | contig 39999 bp, 32 predicted proteins | sample MGYA00521243_ERZ808245 | MGnify/ENA primary metagenome ERZ808245 (study PRJEB31516, sample SAMN03275576) | gut metagenome | biome: mammalia-associated habitat; material: feces | host: Papio cynocephalus | place: Kenya | collected 2012-07-07 ... | reverse complement strand
TTTCATCCGATAAAAGCGATATGTTCCATCACCAATTTGGTGTGCTGTTAGAAATATTTTCGATACAAAAACGCATTACTGATTAATGAGAGGTCGACTCTCGTAAGGGGCAAAGCGATATACCGCTGTTTCATGATTGGCTTCACTCTAATTTTCTATATGGCTTTTGGATGTGGACTATATCCTCAATTTACGAGTTTCGGGCGCATATTTTATACATTAGATATGTCATTCCCACTTTGGCTTTATCTATCTTTCATTGCGATTTTGTTTTTCTTTGTTATTGTCTTTTTAGTAGTGTCAAGCGTCAAAAAAGTATTCGCGAAAAGATTGATTCTCTTTTATTTTGTATTCATGAATCTCTTTTTCTTTTTATTATTTTCGCTTAATGCCTATTTGTTTGTCGGATTTATTTTGACCAAAACTGGATGCGTTACCCCTTTTTCTCCTCTTCTCTTCGTTTTTGATTTTCCCCTAGTTGTCGTTCACTGCCATTTGTATTTGTTTTTCGTTAGAAACGTTAAAGAAGTTCTTATCGCAAAAAGAAAGGCTTTCCTTGATAATGGGCTTATTGGCCAAACGATCGTTAATCTCGATAATGATATGGAATTAGAACTGAGTAACGATGCAAAACAAGAATTAGAAAAGGAACGTGATTTCTCCTTGTTTCTATTTCTTTCTTTCGTATTTACCACTCTAACTTATTGTTTAGGGCTATACCCGCAAGTATTAGGTTATAAGTCGATATTCTCTTTCCAAGAAGGGGCGATAAAGGCTTCTATTTTCCTCGCTATCATTAGCGTTTTCATCATTGTAGGAATCCTATTATCACGCCTTTCTTTCCTAAAGAAAGCGTTAGAGAAAAGGCCGTTTCTCTATTTTCTTTTCGGGAATTTTATCTTAGCGATTTCTCTATTATTGATTCCTCATATTTTCCAGGGCATGATTATCGTCTCCGAAAGCGAAATCATATTTCCAAGCAATCCGATAGGGATTATTTTTCATGTGGTTTTTGGCCTTGCAACTTTATTTTTCTATTGTTTCTTTATTCGGAAGATAATTAAAAGAGGAGAGGCATAATGAGATAGCAAGAGAATCGTATCACTGATTAAGTGAATGGTTTTTCGAACGTTTGGGAAATGATTGGTTACGGTAATGGGCTTCTCCAATTAAAAGCTCTTTTTTAGATTGGATGGAATTTAATCGATAGCTTGCGCTAAAAACGAAAACGCTTTTAGTAGTAACCAAAACGAGTATATTAATCTTTCGTGAAAACATTATCGAAAATGAACATGAAACCAAAATCGAGATATAAACCGGCGAGAATAGCTTTAATTTTTTGGACTGTCTTTATAGGAGTTGGAGCGTTATTTGGCTCTATGATGATGCTAATTGATCCAAGCGGGAAAATCATAGGGATGGACGGATTACTTCCTTATTTCCAAGTTCTACCTTTCGCGGATATTCTTTTCCAAAACTATATTTTCGCGGGGGTTATGCTTCTAATGATAAACGGCATAACGAACTTCTCTTCCGCGATTTTACTCTTTTTAAAGAAAAAGTCAGGTATTGTTCTTGGCGCGATATTCGGCGTGACACTCATGCTATGGATATGCTTCCAGTTTGTGATTTTTCCTCCCAATTTCATGTCGTCGATATTTTTCGTTTTCGGGTTCTTGCAGGCTCTTACCGGTTATATGGCTCTTGTGTTTTATCAACAAGAAACTTTTGTGGTTTGTTTTAGCGATTATCCGAATATCAACAAAAATCATACAGTGCTTGTGGTGTATTTTTCACGAATGGGTTATACCAAAAAGATTGCGTTAGAGGAGGCAAATCGTCTCGGTGCGGATTTATACGAAATCAAAGCGAAAGAAAAAACGGATGGGACGCTTGGCTTTTGGTGGTGCGGAAGATTCGCGATGCATCGCTACCCAATGCCGATTGAGCCTGTTTCCATCGATTTATCTACTTATACGGAAGTGATTATCTGCTCTCCCATTTGGGTGTTTTCCTTATCTAGTCCAGTGAGGGAGTTTTGCCGAATGGCGAAAGGGAAGATCATAGACGCTAGCTACATCCTTGTTCACTATACGAAAGGAATGTATCGGAACGCCGTTAAAGAGATGGACGATTTATTAGGCATTAAGCATTCTTCTTTCTCCAGCGTCACTTGTCGCGAAGGAAAATACAAAGAGAGGAAAACGGATTCTCCTCACTTATAAATCTTCTATAACGATAAGACTTCAATCTGTATCTTTTTGGATGAGTTTATCTCGATAAGGAGGAGAATATACTTTTTGCTACGCTCCTCTATTTTTGAAATGGTGCTTTTTTAGGTCTTCATTCTTATTTGGTTGTTTGTTGAAATAAACTTACAATAGTCAAAAAAGTACGCTTAAAACACATTAAAACAATGATATGTTTAGATTACAAATCTTTAGGATCGTCATCATCTTTAAACGTCAACAATAGGGTTTAATAGCACTCGATTTATCAATGAACTTTATGACTAGTTTCTCAAAAAAACTTAAATCCGTAACTTTGCTTTCGTTAACAAGGAAACGCCGCTACTAAAAAGCCGTAAAGCGTATTTTTGCTTTAAGGCCTTTTACGTTTTTACTCTTCGTTATGACTATCCATTGTGGACTTGCACCACTCTTTATGAGCTTTGAGCGCATTTTTTATCGAGAGGATACATCTTTATTCTTCGCTTATTATCTAATCGCGAACATAACACTTTTACCTTTTGTCACTATGTAGTTGGTTATATCCATCTGGAAGAAGGCATTTATCAAAAAATACGTTTCATTTCTTTTCGTTAATATGTGCTTATTTTTCTACGGTTCATTTTCTTTAATCGGCTATTACTTTGCAAAGTATGAATTGACGAATGGTGGGTTTAAAATTGTGGTAGACGCAATAGCGTTTCTTTTTGATATTTTGTTATTAATGCCATACGCTCTTAGCAATTGGTTTTACTTTAAAAATGTCGAAGATGTTCTTAAACGAAAGAATAGAAAGATTCAAACGTCTCGGCTAAAAAATGATATAGGGAGCGAATTTAACGAAAATAAATCAATAGAGCCATTAAAGAATATCTCTACTCATCGATTCCATCTCCGTTTTCTAATTGCTTCTCTCGCTTTTAGCATATTGGGCTATTTATTATGCCTATATACCCATATTGCTGGCCTTAACCGCATATTTTATCTAAAAGACACTCCGTTGTTTTTCGTGATTTTTCTTTGCCTAGTCGCTCTTACTGCTATTAGTGGCTTTGTTTTAGCGATTTACGCAAATCATCCTTCCATCAATCTTAATAACGGAACGCTTGTTCGCTTTCTTACCTCTAGTTTTGTTTTAATGATGTTTTTCTTTGTGAATTCATTTTTCTTCGCTAAGTTTAACGAAGCTGAGCATGTGACTGCATTCCATCCTCTTGGAATTTGTATCCATATGGTTTTAATGATTTTTGGCCTCGTATTGAGTGATTCTTTTACAAAAGCGATTATTTCTTCGGAAAAAAGTAAGAATAATAAAGGTGATAACGTTTATAATGAGGAATAGAAGAGAGATTTATTATGTTTTGTAGAAGCCACGAAAAAAATATCGCGGTTTGTAATGGTCTTTATTAGGCGAATCAAAAAAGCGAAATCGATAAATAAAAGATTAGAAACGAAGCACTCGTGAAGTTGTTTGTATAGAAGAACACAAAAAATGGCAAAAATTATACTTTATCATGGCACCGCGGGCAAAGTTGTTGTTCCGACTTTCGGACTTGGGGGTGAGAGACATGACTATGGGAAAGGGTTTTATCTTGCCGAAAGCCCAGAGCTTGCCAAAGAATGGGCGGTTTGTCGCCCAAACGAACAAAATGGCTGGCTACATAAATATGAGCTTGATACTGAAGAGCTTGAAATTTTGGATTTTGAGAAAATTGATGTCCTATCTTGGCTTGCTGAGCTTATGAAGCATAGAGACGCCTCTGATTCAAAACGTTATCGGGTTCTTGCAAAAAAATTCATAGATAAATATGGCATCGATTCAAGCAAATTTGATGTCATTAAAGGGTGGCGGGCGAATGCGTCATACTTTTTTATTGCAAAAGAGTTTGTTCGGGACAACATCGATATAGACATTCTTGAGGAGTTACTGTCTCTTTATGGTTTAGGTATTCAATATTGTTTAAAGTCAAAAAGGCCTATTCAAAATTGAAAGAGGTTCCCGATTCTATTTTGCCCGTAGATTGCACTGAATTTAACGAAAAATATAATCGCCGCGACATTGATGCGCGCGATAATATGCGAAAGCTTGTCAATTCGGATATTAACAAGGTTGAAAAAGTGTTTAGCACACTTTTTAAGGAGTGATTATGAAAGCCTACCACGAAGCCTATTTAAACGATGTTGTTGAAAATCAAGGAAAGCTATTTGATTATGTCGCTACCTCATATCCTGATTGTGATACGGAAGATTTTATCATTCGTTATATGGCAAGCAGAACTAGAAAAGCGATTGATAATGGACAAGCTTACGTTACCACGATGGATTATAAGACATTGTGGGATTATTTTGTGAATAACGACCTCTTCACGCTTAAAAAGGGCAAAGCGATAGAAGGCTTTTTGCCTGAATGGATCGGTGAATTTTATGCCTATTATCAGTGGTATTACAATATCCCTAGTAGTGAACTTACGAAAAAGATCCCTGTTAGTTTTTTAAAGAAAGCTTATCCTGGGCTACATGATTATGATCTTGAATTGGCGGTAAAAAAGGTTGGCGAAGTGCAATGAAATTTGTCTTTTTCCATAATCCAGACGAAGAAAACGGTTATTTAAGTAACTGGTATCTTTCGCGTTTTATCGTAGACAATGTGGAATTTTCCTCTCTTGAGCAATATATGATGTATCAAAAAGCGATTTGTTTTAAGGATATCTCTATCGCCTCTCAAATCTTGGCAACAAGCGATGTCGCCACGATAAAATCGCTTGGAAGAGCCGTTTCTAATTATGACGATAACGTTTGGAGCGCAATTCGCGAAAAGATTGTCCATACTGGCTTAATAGCAAAATTTTCGCAAAATAGTGACTTAAAGCGACAACTATTAGATACAGGCGATTCCTTATTAGCGGAATGCGCCAAAAACGAGCTCATTTGGGGGATAGGGGTATCTATGAAAGATCCTAATCGATTTGATACGAGAAAATGGCGAGGAAAGAATTTGCTTGGTTCTACCCTTATGAAAGTAAGGGAAAAACTAAGAGAAAAGTAGGCGCGAGGGGATACCAACAAGATTATTTTTGGCTATTGAGGAAGCCAAACGATTGATTAAGGGAGTTATGCAAATAAGATTAAAGGCGGTAACAATGAATAATAATGTTGATCCAGAAAAGATATATTGGATAGAATCCATGGTGTGTTTATTCATAGCGAGTGAGAAGAAAATATCGAATATTGATGCCTTTGAGATATTTTCTAAATCCAAAACGCATTCTATGCTCATGGATAACGACATGAAAATGTGGTACTTCAGCCCTGAAGCTTTGTTTCAAATTTGGAAAGTGGAAGAAGACACTGACGATCCTAGGAATTCGCCTTATTTGGAGGCATAGAGCATGAATAATAAGGAATTCACTTTCTTTGTGTATCTAGTAGAAAGTTATGCTAGATATAAAAACACAGATGCCAGCTCAGTTTTAAAGACTTTCAAAGCGCATAAGCTAACAGAATTTATTTTCGACATGTATGAGATTTACCACACTGAAGATTTGCGTAATGCCTTTCTTGACATTGATAGCTTATTAAAAGCAGGGACACCATTAGGATAAGAACGTTCTTTAGAAACAGCAAATTTAGCAAAACACGAGATATGAATCTCTAATCGCTAATGAATAGTCATAATTAAAAACGATGAACATGAAATATATAGTCTCGATAGCGTGATGAATTGAACGAAGAGGCTAACGCCTATTTGGAAACGGCGCTTGAGAAGAAGAGAATTATGTGCGGATGGCTTCTTATTAGTGGCGTCTATCATAAATAGCTAAGACGGTTTTAGTATGTTTTTCTTCTTTCTTTGTTAATTAAAAATCTAAGCGACAATGATTTAACGTTAAGCAATTTTTATAGGAATTATCGGACTATTTTCTTTTTATCACTTCTATTGCTTTTTTAGCGTATACGTTGCTATTATCGTCTTAGCGATTAGGTGAATTTGGGGGTGTTCTCACCTAGGATTGAGAGGGGACACTATGTACTGCAAGCATTGTGGAAAAGAGATTGACGATAACGCGAAGTTTTGCTCATATTGCGGTAATAGCACTAGGCAAGAGGGAGCTGAAACGGAAGTCGTCCATTCCTTTAGTGGATCTTCTTATTCACGCGGTTTAGCGTTAATTTTCGCTTGCTTAGGCTGCGTGTTCATTTCAGGCGTTCATCGATTCTACGTTGGTAAAATCGGGACCGGTATTCTGTGGTTACTATCGGGAGGGTGTCTAGGCATTGGTACACTCATTGATATCATCATGATTGCAAAAGGGACATTTGAAGACGTGGATGGCCATCGATTAACGAAGTGGGAGATTGACTAGACAAAAAAGATTTGCATGATTGAAACGACTTCTAATAAAGCAAATTCAATTTAAATATAGTTGTTTTGCAGTGATTTTCACTTTATCACGCTATTGAAAGAATGAGAAATTATGGCGGAAATAATTCTTGCTGGTTTTGAAATCATCTTTCTTATATGGCAAAGATAATTAGGATGAAAAAGTAGAGAAGACTCTCTTATGACATTTGTGATTTATGCCGTGGCTTTATAAAAAAACGATATGGCAGTTTAAACCATCCGTTATTAAAAGTTTTTCAATTAAATAATTTTGTAAAAAAACTTAAATTTGAGTTAAAATATCGGTGTTTAAGAATTCATGGGCAAACAAAAAACGTCCTGATGGACGCTTTGTGGCACCAATGTGCCTGAGGTTTGGAAAAATCTTTATTTGAACTCGTGATGTTGGTTCTAGGTATTTCCAACGAAATCAATATATCTTCAGGGGAGAGAAAAGTCAAATGGCAAAAAAATATTTACTTGGACTTGATTTAGGAACGGATTCCGTCGGATGGTGCGTTACTGATGAGAATGACAAAATAATTAGAAAAGGCAAAAAATCGCTTTGGGGCTCACGTCTTTTTGAAGAAGCTAAGCCCGCTGCGGATAGAAGAGCGAATCGGACAGCTAGACGTAGACTCGCAAGAAGAAAACAAAGGCTTGATTTACTGCAACTTTTATTCAAAGAAGAAATTGATAAAGTCGATTCTTCCTTCTTTTTGAGATTGAATGAATCTGCTTATCACCAAGAAGACAAATCCGAAGCCATAAAATCTTTTGATAATCTGCTTTTTGTTGATAAAGACTATACGGACAAAGATTATTACAAAGAATATCCAACGATTTATCATTTAAGGAAATCACTTTTGGAATCAAATGACAAAGTTGATATTCGACTTATCTACTTGGCGATGGCTCACATGGTCAAATATCGTGGCAACTTTTTAAATGAAGGACAGACCATTCGCGCATTTGATCCTAGTGAAGGTAAGGCTTTATTCGAGGAACTTAATAAGGAGCTCCTGGATATGGAACTTCCTCAATTGCCGTTACAAGATAATTTCGTTGAGGCGCTAAAAATAAAAGTCGTAGCAGCTAGAGGCATCGGGGCGAAGAAAGATGCGCTTATCGAATTATTCGGTTGCAGCGACCCTTATTTTAAAAATGTGGTGTTCTCCCTTATTGCTGGTGGAAAAGTAGCCACAAAGAAAATTTACGTTAATGCGATTGATGAAGATACCGATATCGATCCCACCGATATTCAACTCTCCAGTGCTTCGTTTGAAGAATCGTACGCCAAATTAACTGAGCTTTTTTCTAGCGCACCCGAAACCGAGATGATTGCAACGTCAAAAAAGATTTATGATTTCTTATTACTAGGGAAATTATTGGGTGATTCTAAAACAATTTCAGAAGCGATGGTCAAGCGTTATGAAAATCATAAAAGAGATCTTTTCGCATTGAAGAAATACATCAAGGAAAACAAAGGCAAAGAAGTTTATAACGACGTTTTCCGCAAATACGATGAAAAAACAAATAACTATGTTCGCTATGTTGGCTTGACCAATACTGATTCGTCAAAAATCAGATGCGAGCATTGTTCTCGAGATGAATTCTACGCTTATATTAAAACGATCCTTGGAATTGACAAATTCAAAAAAGCAGAGGACATAACGGACGAATTCTTGAAAGACGTTTTCCTTAAAATTGATGACAAATCATATTTAGAACGACAAAACTCTAGTGACAATGGTGTGTATCCATATCAATTAAACAAACAAGAAATGGATATTATTCTTACCAAGCAAGCGGAATACTACCCTTTCTTAAAATTCGTTGATAAAGATGGAATATCTACGAAAGAGAAAATCGAGAAGATTTTGGAATTCAAGATTCCTTATTATGTTGGTCCTCTTTTAGCGAAGAAAGGGGATGACCCAAGAGGAAATTTCTCATGGATTGTCCGTAACGATGATAAAGAAAAAATCTATCCATGGAATTTTGATAAGCTCGTTGATAAAGACAAGTCAGCTGAACAATTTATCCAACGGATGTTGAACAAATGCACTTATTTGCCAGACCATTATTGTTTACCAAAGAATTCTCTTTTATTTCAAGAATACGAAGTCCTTTCTTTGCTAAACAAAACTTTCATTAACGGAGCTCCTTTGAGTCCTGAAACAAAGCAAGAATTAATTGATAATGTTTTTAAAAAGAACGCTAAAGTTTCTACTAAAACAATTCAAAAATATTACAAAGGCACAACAGGAGAGGATGTTTTAGTACAAACGAGTGGTGGCAAGGAATTAAGCGAAATTAATGTCTCGTTAAGCAGCTATTATTTCTTCTCCAAAGTCTTAGGAAAGGAATACGTAGATTCTCACACTAATCAGATTGAAGATATCATTCGGGACTTAACCATTTTTGAAGATTCTTCAATTGTCGCTGAACGTTTGAAAAAACAATATGGGATTAGCGATAAACAAGTTATTAACGCTATCAAGAACAAGCGTATGACTGGTTGGGGGAGACTATCTCGCGAGTTGTTAGAGATGGAAACTTCTTATGAAACGAGCGACGGCGAATTAACCAAAAAATCATTAATTTCATTGATGCGTGAAACCAATTTGAATTTAATGGAATTAATCCATGATAAGAAATATGGTTTTGAGAAGAAAATCGAAGAAGCGTCAAATCGCTTTAATGACACCTTCAATACTCCAGAAGAAAAACACGCAGCAATCATTGATTTTGTGGATTCTTGTTATGTTTCTCCTGGTATGAAACGCCCTTTGATTCAAGCGATGGCTATTATTGAAGATGTCGAAAAGATTCTTCAGGCCCCAATTGACGAATATTACGTTGAATGTACTAGAACCAATAAAGCTGAAAAAGCCAAGAAAAACTCTAGGAAAGAAATGCTTGAAACCTATTACAAGGAAGCCAAGAAAATCGCCAAAACAGAAATTGAAAAAGAAATAATAAAGCGAGCTGGCGAAGAACTAGAATCAATCGACCTCGGTAAATTTAGGAGCGACAAATATTTTTTGTACTTTTTGCAAATGGGCCGAGATATGTACAGTTTGGAGCCAATTGATTTAACCGATCTTGGCAAATATGATATCGATCATATCGTTCCTCGATCACTCACAAAAGACGATAGCATTTCAAATCGCGTCTTGGTTTATAGTTCTGATAATAGAAACAAGAGTGCGACTTATCCTTTGAGTGATGCCAATTTTAAATGTGGACGTGAAAAGGCTAACGCCTTCTATCGGTTCTTAAAAAGCGCAAATTTGATTTCTGAAAAGAAATATGCCGCTTTGACTAGGACAACCCCTTTGACGCAAGAAGAGCTAACTTCTTTTGTGAATCGTCAGCTCGTTTATACAAACCAAGCTGTTAAAGCTTTGATTTCTCTAATTGAACGTTTCCAAAAGAACCAAAAGGGTGAATTCCCAAAAGTTATTTATTCTAAGGCGGAAAACGTTTCTGATTTCCGCCAGAAGTACGGAATTATTAAGTCAAGGGACGCTAATGATTTCCATCACGCGCATGACGCGTATTTGAATATATGTGTCGGGAGGGCGATTTCCACTTACTACAATCGTTACGTTCAATACGCTTTGTATGGCAAAAAAGGTGATGAGAACGCAAAAGCTTTCTTAGCGGCGATTAATTCACGCAAAGCATCACTAAACCTTGATAACGTCTTCGAAGAGTATTTTGATGAAAATGGCGTTTGCAATCGCAAACAACTTTTAGACACCGATGGAAATATCGTTTGGGATTATTCGACTTCCGTTTCTACAATTAAGAAAAACATTTATAGTCGTTATGACATCATGGTAACGACGATGCAGTACATCAAAGGTGGCGCTTTAACAAAAGCCACGATTTTGCCAAAGGCAGGAGGATTGGTACCTTTAAAAATGAATGGACCGCTTTCTGATACGACCAAATATGGCGGCAAAACTCAAACTACATATGGTTTTTACGCGCTAGTTGAGAGAACTTCTGGGAAAAAGACTTATCCTTTTTTGGCGTCGCTCCCAAATATGTATTGCAGACCAGACGACGTTTTATCAATTCGTAATTATTTGGAAAAGAATGGAATCACGATTAATAGCGTGATTCTCCCATGTTTAAGGATCAACACGATTTTAAAGTCAGGATCGTCGAAAGTGATAATAAGCGGTGTTAATACCGAACTATCCAGTTTTTGCCTCAAAAATTTGTCCCCCGTTTTTTACAATGCGGACGAAATAGTTACTATTAAGAAAATTCGTAAATTAATAGATTTTCTTGCGAAGCAAAAAGCACCATTTGATTTGAAAGAAAAATCCAAGGAGAAATCCTTGAACAAAATTGCCGAAGTAATTGGACAATTTATGGTTTTAAAAGAAGACTATCTTGTCATCAGCCCTGCTTCTAGCAATAAGAACGAGCCAGTTTATTTAACGAATACCGAACTTAACAATCTTTATCAAAAGATAATTGGTTGCAATCAAAAACATCTTAACTTAGCCAAAGGTGTATTAGGAGTCTTAAATTACTTGAAACAAAACGATACTTTTGCGAAGTTTGGCGAGTTGCCAATTTATTTAAAGGCTTATCAGCTAATGCAAATTGTTCAATATTTGAATTCTGCAATCCAAAGAGTTGACTTATCTTTGCTTGGCGGCGGATCGCGAGCTGGAGTCCTCCAAATTTCAGCTAATTTGCATTCTGGTTGTTCGATAATTGTAGAATCTCCTACTGGCTATTTTACAAAAACCATTTGGAAGGGTTGCTAACTATGTCATTTCGAACGGTAGTGGTAAAAACAAGATGTAAATTAGAATATTCTCTTAATTATCTTGTTTGTCGCACGCCTGATTCGGAAAAAAGAATTTGCCTAAACGAAATTAGCACTTTAATTATTCAAAACACGGGGGTCGCTATTACGGCGGCCCTTTTGTCGATGCTAATGGAAAAGAAGATCAAAGTCATGTTTTGCGACGCAAAATCAAATCCACAAGGCGAATTAATTCCGTATTATGGTGCGTATAACAATTTCGAAAAGATTCGTACTCAATTAAGTTGGCAGCGCGAAGACATGGATAAACTTTGGTGTCTTGTGATTCAAAAGAAAATCGAGGGACAGCGGAGCAACCTCGATCATCTTGGGAGAATTGATTCTGTGGCGAAACTATCTGACTATCTAGCGTGCGTTTTACCAGGTGATCCTACAAATCGAGAAGGCCATTCAGCAAAAGTGTATTTCAATTCTTGTTTTGGAAACGATTTTTCTCGTGGAAGTGATTGTGATATTAACGCCTTCCTTAATTACGGATATTCCATTATTCTTTCTGCGATTAACCGCGAAATCAAAGCCTTTGGTTATCTCACCGAACTAGGTATCCACCATATCGGCGAAGAGAATCCATTTAATTTGTCTTGCGATTTGATGGAACCTTTAAGACCATTGATTGACCGTTTGGTTTTACAAGGAAAAATCACTACCGATAATTTCAAATCCGAGTTGATTAATACGCTTAATATGGTTGTTGAATTTGATGGTAAAAACATGATTCTTGATAACGCGATTCATCTTTATATTCAATCTATGTTGTCGACTTTAAATGAAAGAAATTTAGGAAAGGCGAAATTCATTGGGTATGACGCCATATAGATGTATGAGATCCATATTGTTTTTTGATTTGCCAGTAGAAAAGGACGCTCAAAGGAGAGCGTATGCAAAATTTGTTAAAAGTTTGAAAAAGGTCGGCTTTTGTATGCTACAAGAATCCGTGTATGTGAAACTAGATATGGACTCGCAATCGGCGGATTCTACGAAAGAAAAAGTAAAAAAGATATTGCCAAAGGAGGGGTTTATTGCAATGTTACGTATCACAGAGAAGCAGTTTTCGGGAATGGATTTTCTTGTCGGCTATTCTAATACTGAAGTGTTAATGGATGATAAGAGGGTGGTGGAACTATGATTGAACTTAGATTTAAAGGAATAGAAAGAAGCTTCTCGGCAATTCCAGGCTCTATTGAAAACTTGGTAATAGAAGTGCCGTCTTTACTTTATCGAACTTTGAAGGCTCTTTATTTAGAAAACAGCGAGCAGATTATTGTTAGTAAAGAAGCGGATTTGCTTTCTGTTCCAAAGGAAGTGTTTTTTGTAAAATCGCTTTTTGATTTGAACCCAAATTCCAAGAAGGTTTTGTCGATGATATATAAACAGGCTCCAAAAGCCTATATGAATGACGAAAGAAGAAAAATCGTAGCAAATATCCAAAAGGAAATTTCCGATCTTCTAGATGATATCTCCGCAGAATTCAACTATCCCATGGCATACGATAGTGATTTCAATATTGATAAAATCATGCAAGTATCTTCATTTTGCTATTCGTGTAACGAAAGCATGGATTTCTTAAGCGACTTTTTATCTTATCTGCGTGCTATCCAAGAGATTTCTCAATGCCATTATATCGTTACATTAGACTTATTCTCTGTTTTAGAATCGGAAAAAATAAAGGATCTTCAAAACGAATTGTCATTGATGGGTTTGACATTGGTAAATTTAACTTCATCTTTGAAAAACGATGACTTTTTATCAAAAAATACCATTCTTATTGATTCTGACTACTGCGAAATTTAGAAAAGAGTTATCATTTATTTGCCTAGGGTAGCAAGCGGTTGTGAGCCGTATTAGCCCTCTAAACCCCATAAATTTTGAGGTTTGAGAGTGATGTTGTTCTAGGTAGCTCTCTTACTATCTTTCTCAAAGGCAAGATAATCTTTATGTTTGAGAGTGATGTTGTTCTAGGTAGCTCTCTTACGTCAGTGATTGAATAATTAAAAGACAATTCGTTTGAGAGTGATGTTGTTCTAGGTAGCTCTCTTACAAATAAAAACTACGTAAAATTAGACAGCTTGTTTGAGAGTGATGTTGTTCTAGGTAGCTCTCTTACAGTATTCTGTGCAAGGGACATAAACGGCTTGTTTGAGAGTGATGTTGTTCTAGGTAGCTCTCTTACGCAGTAAGCTCGTGTCCGTTTGGAGGTCACGTTTGAGAGTGATGTTGTTCTAGGTAGCTCTCTTACAAGGAACGCTAGCGTACGAAGAAGCTAAGCGTTTGAGAGTGATGTTGTTCTAGGTAGCTCTCTTACAATCAATCAATTGAATACAATCATCGAGATGTTTGAGAGTGATGTTGTTCTAGGTAGCTCTCTTACAGTAAATGCATGTCTCACAATCGGGCTAAAGTTTGAGAGTGATGTTGTTCTAGGTAGCTCTCTTACCGATTGAGGATTGGCGAGGAATTAAGCTAGGTTTGAGAGTGATGTTGTTCTAGGTAGCTCTCTTACAGCCGCTCGCGATGGCAAAAGACGCCAAAAGTTTGAGAGTGATGTTGTTCTAGGTAGCTCTCTTACAGAAACCCGCAAGGCTCTCCGCCACATGCAGTTTGAGAGTGATGTTGTTCTAGGTAGCTCTCTTACTATTAGTGGCTATATTGATAAGTGCGGCAGGTTTGAGAGTGATGTTGTTCTAGGTAGCTCTCTTACATTTACTTTTCGGAAAACATTCCTTTATCTGTTTGAGAGTGATGTTGTTCTAGGTAGCTCTCTTACACAAGAAACAAAACCAAACGCGTAGGAAACGTTTGAGAGTGATGTTGTTCTAGGTAGCTCTCTTACTCTTTTCATTCCAATCGGTGCGCCAAGCAAGTTTGAGAGTGATGTTGTTCTAGGTAGCTCTCTTACTAGCGGGTATTGTACTTTGTGGTAACAAAGTTTGAGAGTGATGTTGTTCTAGGTAGCTCTCTTACACTTATTCATGGTGATAATCGCTTTAAGCGGTTTGAGAGTGATGTTGTTCTAGGTAGCTCTCTTACGTTTTATGGAGCAATTATTCAAAGATACAAAGTTTGAGAGTGATGTTGTTCTAGGTAGCTCTCTTACCTGTAAGACGACCGCTTAACAGCACTTTAGGTTTGAGAGTGATGTTGTTCTAGGTAGCTCTCTTACGCGCGGTTGAGGCTATGACTAAAATCCTAGTTTGAGAGTGATGTTGTTCTAGGTAGCTCTCTTACATGAGAAACGAGTAATATTATAGTGGCAGTGTTTGAGAGTGATGTTGTTCTAGGTAGCTCTCTTACAGTATTCTGTGCAAGGGACATACACGGCCTGTTTGAGAGTGATGTTGTTCTAGGTAGCTCTCTTACTGGTTCTATCCGTGTTCGTTTTATGGATATGTTTGAGAGTGATGTTGTTCTAGGTAGCTCTCTTACACGAAAGCAAACGCGAAGACAAGGATTAAGGTTTGAGAGTGATGTTGTTCTAGGTAGCTCTCTTACCACCAAAGAATCTTCGCGATTCTCAAGCAGTTTGAGAGTGATGTTGTTCTAGGTAGCTCTCTTACAATCTTCTTCGAATTCTAATACTGGTATATGTTTGAGAGTGATGTTGTTCTAGGTAGCTCTCTTACAATCTTCTTCGAATTCTAATACTGGTATATGTTTGAGAGTGATGTTGTTCTAGGTAGCTCTCTTACTTTTCCTACTTCGACGTTTCCTTTATCGTCGTTTGAGAGTGATGTTGTTCTAGGTAGCTCTCTTACCGTCATCCATATGAATAAGATACCGAAGAGTTTGAGAGTGATGTTGTTCTAGGTAGCTCTCTTACCATTACTAGACCATACTAAAGTATTAGCAAGTTTGAGAGTGATGTTGTTCTAGGTAGCTCTCTTACAACTTTATCAAATATTAATTATTACATCGGTTTGAGAGTGATGTTGTTCTAGGTAGCTCTCTTACATAAGGACTTAAAAGAAGACGGAACGCTTAGTTTGAGAGTGATGTTGTTCTAGGTAGCTCTCTTACGCCAATTTGAAATCCCACTTCGTGAACCCTGTTTGAGAGTGATGTTGTTCTAGGTAGCTCTCTTACGTTTAATTGATTGATTAAGCCGATTATCTCGTTTGAGAGTGATGTTGTTCTAGGTAGCTCTCTTACGCGCCGGTAAAAGGTCGAATAGGCTTCTTTGTTTGAGAGTGATGTTGTTCTAGGTAGCTCTCTTACATGAGTATCGGCATGAATTGCGGAGACTTGGTTTGAGAGTGATGTTGTTCTAGGTAGCTCTCTTATGATCTTTCGTCGTAGGGTAGATAAAACAAAATGCTATAACGAAATTTAAGCTAGAAAATTTAACACGGAGGTTTTATGAAAAAAGCAAAAAGTCTCATTATTATTGGCTCAACAATACGTCTTATTATCGGCGTTGTTTTGGGTGCTTTCCTCACCATGGCTTATAACGAATTCATCACAAAGTATCCCAATGAGGCAGCTATGTTCTATCATTCCGATGCAAAAGGGGAATATGTTGCGATTATCGGTTTTTCTATCCTTGCTTTTGCTTGGATTTTTACCGCCATTATTAACTACATATGCGTTTCGATGCTTCAAAAAAGGAGTGCTGCGATTATTACGATGATATGTGGTTTTCTTTCTTTGCCGATTGGTCTATTGGACTTTCTTGGCGGGAAAGAGGCACTCAATGAAGATTCGCGCTTAGCAAAGGAGAGATACGGGGAAGAAAGTGCTAGAAAAAGAATCCTTTCCAATAAGGCAATCAAGGGCGTATTTATTGGAATGGTCATTATTTATTTTGCGCTGACCGCACTAATGTATGTGACAAACGTTGATAGTGGTGTTTTTGGCTCAGGTGGCCCATATAGCTTGGAGCGGCTGAAAACGGATTATGTCAGAACGTTGTTTGGCAATAATTTAACGGGTGATGCAAACGCTTTAGAGATTGCGGCGATATCTCTATTAACCCTCGTTCCGTTCCTTTTTGGTTTTCTTTATGCTATTTTTCAAGGGTGCTGTCCTTCGCTTGGGCTCCGATTCAAAAACGTGAAGCGCGTTATTTTCGGCCTCACTTATCTTTTTGCGTTTGTTTTATATGCGCTTTTCTTGTTCCGCCTCCCTCCATTGCTTAACAAAGTGCTTGCTAAAGGCATAGCCCATTCGATGGATGTTACGAAAATCGCAGCGTATCTAATGCCTTTGTTTTACGTGTTTGCTTTCGGGCTACTCATGAATGTCACTAGCTATGCCTCTGGCCTCGTTCTCACTTTGATTTGCAAATTTAGAACCAAGCCGATGAAACAAGGTTTTAGCATCATTGGTGCTTTTGTGACATTCGGCGTTATTTTAGGGGGTATCCCACTTGTCGAAGCGATTGTATTGTTGATGGTGGATTTAGCGGTTGTGGTGGTAAAAGCCGTTATTGCTCTTATTGGCTTCCTTGTGCTTTTTGCTCTCCTTTGCGCCGTTATTGGAGAACTCCCGAATCGCATTGTCACGGTTCATTTTGACGATGGTTCTTCCATCGAGATTAATCAGTATAAGAATAAAGGCTATTCCACTTCGAGATACATCAATTCCAACGGCATGACGCCTACTAATAGTCACGATCACTATTTATCCGATGAGGAAGAGAAAGCGATTGACGATTATTTCGATAACCATTAATCGCTTTGATTTCCATTCTTTTTAAACTTCTTTCTTTGTCTATTAGGCTTACTTCCATTGGCGAAGAGCAATAGACAATATCGTATCCGCTAGAAAATAATGGATAAGTCTTTTAGCCGAATTAGAAACGAGTGAGAAGAAAATTCATCGCGATTATCTTTTTTTCTTATATGGAAGAATGATATTACTTATATCAATTTTTATTTGCGATTAATAACTAGCGATCACGGGTATTATTAAGGAAGAGTAGTCATCTTTTATCGCGAAGGTAAAATGAGTTTCTTGATTATTTTGACTACTAAAAATGTTTTCAATGACTACTTTTATATTCTCATAATACCTATACTTTTTTGCGGAGGCGTATCAATGGAAAAACAATCGCAAAAGGATAGATTCGATAAACTACTACAAAAAGAAGGAATCACGCAGATGAAACTTTTCATCGACATTTTGAAGATGAACGGCGAACGCGACCCTTACCAGAAAGCGCAAACGAATAAAGCGAACTTTAATAAAATGATCATCGGAGAAAGAGAATTCTTAGGCTCCTATATTGCGCCACTAGAAGAAATTCTCCATACGACGTATCGCTACATTAAATATGGCGGTGAAGAAAATAATGATTTCGAGCCTAGAGGAATCCGATATGCAGCCTATCTAAATGATTATTCTTATTACGAAAGACTTGATGATACGAAAGATAAATTAAGCCCATTGATTTGCGCCGATGAATTTTTTAAAAACGCCTTAGATTATATTCTCCAATACCAATCAAAAAACGGGCTTAGGTACATTATTGAAAAAGGGTATACGAAGCTCCGCCCTTATGGGGATGATATGATGGAAGGGCCGATATTTGCTGTTTCAGGGGGTCATGGAGTCCAAAAGGTTACGAAGTTATTATGTGAAATTGATGACTTTGATCTTTTTGAGAAATTCGCTAATACTTGGAATGCAGTTAAAGACGTGCCTGGATTGAAACCTTCTTTAATGGGATTGAACGATGATTTGATATTACAAGGAATTTCGAATACAAAACATATTTGGAAAGGATTATTAGCATCAAAAGTGATTCCTTTAAAAGAGGTGAACCGGAAATATCCTGATGAAACTAAAAACGGATTGTTCGCTAATCCACTCGTGAACACGCTCTGCGACTATCTTTTGCGAAAAGGCAAAACCAACGAAGGGAAAACCAACGAGATTCTTCGCTATGGCATTGAGCACAACAAAAAGGCCATTGAGTGGTTCAAAAAACATTTCGATCCCATCAAAGATTACTCGCTACTAGATAACGGCCATGTTTTATCTAGCAATATCCTATATGGTTCGCTCGTTCTCTATGCGTTAGAATCGCAGCCTGATGTAGGGGAAGAAACATATCGCTTGATGCAGGAGTTAAATTACGAAATCAATCGTTTTCAGTTTGCTTCAAGGCCACTTTTCGGGGGATTTTCAAATAAAAACGCGAGACTCATCGACGGGAAAATCGCTAAGAAATCCAGCAATAATGAAACTGAATACGAAGCCTTAAAGTTCTTTCAAGATAACAAAATTGATTTTGTCCCTAGATTGATTGGACAAAAAGCTGGCTTTGATTATTTGACTTATATTCCTGGTAAGGCCCAATCGTATGTTACTAAGATGCCTTTAGAACAAACGAAAAATCTATTGCGGTTATTGCGGAAATTAAATGATCTCAGCAAAGCAAAACTAAACGGAAAAGTATATGTCCACGACGATCTTTCTCAAGGGAACGTCGTATTTAATGAGAAAGGTGAAATCCAAGGAATAATCGACTGGGATTCTTGTCATATTGGAGAGGAATACGAAGACATCGTCTATATCATGTGGACTTGGGCCAATATCGGAGACCCCTCTAAAGACGACGAAGAAACACTCGTTTATGTTAAAGAATGCTTAAAAGCGTATAAAGCAGATAACGAACTTAAGTCCCATTTTGCGGAGAAAATGAAGAAAGTAATGGAAAAACGTTTATTAAACACACCGAAAAGTTCAGCGAATTATGCACAGATATTTAAATGGGTGAAAGAAAGCGAAATCTGGGTCGATCTTTATCAAGAAAGAATGGAGAAGGAAATCGGATGAAAGCAAGAATCAAAAGAGTTTTTCTTCAATTGAAGAAATTTAATTGGTCACTATGGATCGCTTTATGCGTTTTAGCGCTTTTCCCTAGTTTGTATCAAACTATTCGTACATCCTTGGCTTCCATTCATGCTTCTAGTGAAGGGATAGATATCATTGGTCAAATGGAATGGTATGACTTAATTGACGAAACCGTAAAAGCGTTTCTCGTTGTCCCACTTTATTCTTTGTTGAATAAAATTAGAAATGAGAATCAAGAGAACTTATCCATGGCGGTTTTCAAAACAATGGTAATTGTGTTCTTTTCCTATTTCATTTTTAGCCTAGGGACTTTCTTTTACGGAGCTTACTTAATTCGCTTTATGAATCCAGGCGAAGTGGATATCGCTGCGATTTCTGCCTATTTAGGATTAGAGACTATCGCGTTTATGATTGGCATCATACCCTCTTTCTTCAATGTAGTGTTTGTGGTCAATAAAAAGGCGAAAAACGTTTATCTATTTGTTGTGATTCATGCTTCGATGGGCGTTATTGCTGACTTTATGCTTATACCTACGTTGGGGGTGAATGGAGTTGCGTGTAGCAACATAATCACGAATGTCATTCTATCTGTACTTGGTTTTGTTATCCTTTATCTAGAGCGATTAATTCGTTTTTCTTGGTTTAAAAAAGAGGACGGTAAGATTATCACTTCTTGGATAAAAGTCGGGTTTTTCTCAGGTGCGCAGCAACTAATCGACAATGTCATCTACGCCCTAATGATTGGGAGAATGGTGAACATGGTCGCTAATCAAGGCAACTATTGGGTAGCGAATAACTTTATCTATGGGTGGCTATTAATACCTGTCTTTTCATTAAGCGAGATTATGAAAGCGGATGAGCAAGACGAATACGCGAAAGATAGGCGCTTAGGCTATTGCTTTTTGGTTATTTCTTTCGTTATCGTCTGGGCGATATCAATCCCGCTTTGGAATCCATTTTTGGAGCATATAGAAAAACTCAGCAATCACGATGCAATTTTTCTTATCCTCTTAAAATTAGTGCCCTTTTATCTTGCTTATTCTTTAGCGACAATCCCCGATTCCATTTTCATTAGTAGGGGCAAGACCTACTTAAATACGATCAATAGCCTTTTTGTTAATTTTCTTTATTATGGTATTTGGTTCGCACTCTACTTATTAAAAGCGATTGATTTTACGATGGATATTATCATCTTGATGTTTGGATTCGGAATGGTGTTTCATCTTCTTATTTCTTGGATTGAGCAATATGTTTTGGATAACAAAGAAGCGAAAATGGCCGCTATTAAGAAAAACGATAACTAGGCCATTTGAATGGATGCGTTGTATTGCTTCAGCCTTATTACGATAGTTTGGATTTTCCCAACTCGTTATGACGAAGGTACTTGTGAAGGCTGAATTACCCTAATAATTAAAGACTATGAACCAAACAAATAGCATATATGGCGCGCTTATTGGCGATATCGAGGGCAAAAGGTCCGAGTGAAAAGACAAGAAAGAGATAGTCTATGACTTTGAATTATTCACCAAGGAATGCCGGTATGCTTTAAGCATCGTAACGATGAGGGGCCCTACTAGTAAAGGCAATACAAAATAACGATACGAACAAACTAGAAACCATTTATCGAGTATTTGAGAAACCTCATCTGGATATTGACTTTGGAAGAATGCTCATTTTTTGGGTGAATGACCCTAGCCAAAAAAGCATTTGTTTATTGGAAATGGGGTAGCCTACGAGTATCCCTTATTGCGTATGTAGCGAAAGATTTAGAAGGGTGCCTACCTTTTGCTGAGAATTCTTTGATTGTCACGCATAATTCCTTAGAAGGCATCACCAGTGCGAAAGCGATTGCATGAGCCTATTACGATATAGATCAAGCGGTAGTAGAGAAGGCGTTTCTTATCTTATATTGATGACACTCTATTAAAAGGAATCATTACTAAGCTTGTTAAGCAATATTGCTAAGACGTTCTATAGTAAATCCGTCAATAAGAGGCACGTAGATATTGACCGATATACTTAGAATGATGCCTTCTTTAAAGAAATGAGGCAAAAGTGATAACATTCTAGCCATGGATATTGTTAATTATTTGTCGAGCAAGCTTAATATTAAGCCGAGCCAAGTTCACGCTACTCTTCGTTTACTAGAAGAAGGATCAACCATCCCTTTTATCGCCCGTTACAAAAAAGAAGAAACGGAAAATTTAAGCGATGTCACGTTAAGGGCGTTAGAAGAAGAAAAAGAAAGATTCGAGAAGCTTGAAGAGAGGAAGAAAACCGTCCTTAATAGCATTGAAGAGCAGGGGAAACTCACTCCTGAACTAAAAGAAAGCATCGAAAGTTGCGACAATTTATCCTTGCTTGAAACGATTTATCGCCCTTATAAACCAAAGCGAAAAACTAGAGGCAGCATCGCTAAAGAAAAAGGCCTTGCTCCTTTAGCGAGTTACATTCTTAAGCAAGAAGGGGATTTGGCCTCTTTAGAGAAATACGCGCTTAGTTTTGTGAATAAAGAAAAAGGGATCGAAACGAGTCTAGAGGCCATTAACGGCGCCAAAGACATTATCGCCGAAGATATTAGCGATAATTCTTCTTATTACCTTTTCGCGAAAGCCTATATCTATAAAACGGGAAGGATCAAAGCGAAAGAAACCAAAGAAGACACGGATAAAAAATACGAAAACTACGCGAATTTCGATTGCTTGGTTTCGCGGATTAAGTCCTACCAGACTTTAGCGTTATTGCGCGGGAAAAGCGAAAAGAAGCTATCTTTCTCTTTCTTCTACGATGAGATCACAATTCATAATCAAATCGCTAGAAGCATCATCAAAAGAAATAGCCCGTTCCTTGCTTTATTGAAAGAAACAATCGAGGATGCCTATAAGCGGCTTCTTGCCCCTTCCTTAGAAAACGAAATCACCAAAGAGCTCTTTTTGAAGGCGGAAGACGCTTCCTTGCTTCTTTTCTCCAAGAATTTGAAACAGCTTTTGCTTTCTTCGCCATTGAAAGGCAAACAAATTTTGGGGTTTGACCCTGGATATAAAAATGGCTGCAAACTCGCCCTCATCAATAGTAGCGGCGATGTTTTGAGTTCTACGATTATTTATCCTACTATCGGTAAGGAAAAAGAAAGCGAAGCAAAACTACTCATGATGTATCGCACATATCGTTTTGACGCGATTGCTTTAGGGAACGGCACGGCGAGCCGCGAAAGCGAAGCGTTCTTAGATTCCTTCCTGAAGAAGAATAACATTAATGATGTCGTAATCACCGTCGTCAATGAATCGGGAGCCTCGGTATATAGCGCCTCCCCTTTGGCGGTGAAAGAATTCCCGAATATGGACATTGAGGAAAGATCTGCCGTTTCTCTTGCTAGGCGTTTGCTTGATCCGATGGCGGAACTCGTTAAAATCCCGCCCGAAGCAATCGGAGTGGGCCAATACCAGCACGATATGGAAGCAGCCCGTTTGAAGCAGACCTTGTCCGCGACCACAATCGATGCGGTCAATGAAGTAGGGGTATGGCTAAATACCGCGTCTAGCTCCTTACTAAAATACGTTTCCGGCCTTAATGAGAAAATCGCGAATTCCATCGTTGCATATCGGGAAAAGAATGGCCCATTCAAGGAGAGGAAAGAATTGCTCAAAGTGAAGGGCCTAGGCGAAAAAACATATATGGATGCAGCGGGGTTCCTTAGGATTAATAACGATAATCCTTTAGAAAGAACCGCGGTGCACCCCAAAGACTATGAGGCAACCTTATCGCTATTAAACAAACTCCATATCTCTTTAGAAAAATTAGGCAGCGAAGAGAACAACGTCATTTTGAATCAAAAGATTGATATTGAAAAAGCCGCTAAAGAGCTTGGCATCGGTTCCTATACGTTAAGCGATATTATCGAAGAATTGAAGAAACCGGGTAGAGACCCTCGCGAAAAGATCGAATCCGCTACGCTTGATAGCAAAGTCAAAGATATCAAAGACCTCGCCATTGGCATGGTTTTAAATGGCACGGTCCGGAATTTGTCTGATTTTGGCGCTTTTGTCGATATCGGCGTTCACCAAGACGGATTGGTTCATATTTCTGAAATCGCTGACCATTTTGTCTCTCACCCAAGCGATGAGCTTTCTTTAGGAGAAATCGTCAAAGTTAAGGTTATCGGCGTCGATTTGACGAGAAAGAGGATTTCTTTGTCCATCAAGCAAGCTAAGTCTGATTCCTCTATTAGCTGACCAATGCAAAAAAGGAAAAGCCGCCCAATATAGAGCGGCTTAGAGTATGCCCAATAAGTAAATAGAGTAGGGTCACTCTTCTTTTGGCATTACTTTATTAAATCAAATTTGGTGTCACCGATGATTTTCCAAGTCCCCGTTAAAGGTAATTCTTCTTTTTGATGATTGCCTCTAGCCCAATAGCCAGGTAAACGAACGTCTCTTAGCATCCATTTTTTGTAGCCATATTTGTTAGGAGGGACTATTGGCAACTCGTAGTGTTCTCCCACTGTGAATCGCTTCACGAAATCATTCGTTCTAGTCCCTTCCATGAGACCCATATTCATGAAGTGAGAATGCATCTCGTTGGGGAAAACGAAAGTAGCATCATAGGTATGCTCATCTAAATCGTATTCGGCATACAAAGTGATATCTTTTAGCACTCTATCCGATTCTTTTTGCCAAAGCGATGTTAAGTCCGGGTTACGGTGCCAGCCTTTGACATTCATTCTGTCAGTTTTGGCTTCGCCGCGGATTTTGGTATCTGGGCTGACCATAATGTCTGCAAGACGCCTTCCATGGGGGACTCTCTTTTCTTTGACTTCCCAATCTCCCACCATATATTTCACCGAATAGTAGCGATGTTCGCCGATATCTACGATGAGTTCCGTCCCATCGGATAGCGTTAAGACAAGATCGCCATTTTGTTTGTAGTGGCCTTTGATGGGTTGAGGGCCCTTGTCGCCCTTGTCGCCTTTCTCGCCGCGATCGCCCTTCTGGCCCTTGTCGCCTTTCTCGCCGCGATCGCCCTGGGCACCTATTAGCCCTACTTCCCCTTCTTCGCCTTTCGGGCCTTTTAGGGTACCAATCTCTTCCCAAGCTCCATCTTGGTTTTTGCGATAAACATCATAATTGCCCGTATCGAGATAATAGTCGCCGATTTCGCCGTTTTTCGGAAGCGGGTTTCCTTGCCCTAATAATAAAGGGCCGCTTTTGCTTTCGCTTTCCTTCTTAAGAACTTCTTTTACGATTGAAGCGATGTCTAAGCTTGAGGATTTATTTGGTTCATCATTGAAACCCGTTTTGCACGCCAGTAAGCACGAAACTGAAGTCAATGCCAAAAGCGAAAAACCCGCTATTCTTGATTTTGTTTTTTTCATAAGTAAATTAAAATTCCTTTCTATTGTTCGTTATGGTTTCTCGTTTTCCTATAGCGCTACCGAAAAACGAGGAAATTCTCTTAGCAAATTATCCTTTTGTCAAAGGAAATAATTCTTAAAAATATAGTATTTAACGATACTTTTTGTTTTTTGTTAATAGCATTTTTCTTTATGAAGCTTCTTCGAGAAAGGAAAATAAAAAAGCAATTTTTCGGTTTTGAGAAAGAGCAAAAGAAAAGAACTATCGGAAGAATATGCTATAGGAAGAAAAGGAAGTCTTTTATCGATTCGTAAAATAATTTTTCTTTACGATTCTAGTCTTTATTTTACGAATATTTTTTTAATTTTTTTGCTCTCCTATTTTGCGTTTAGAAAGAAAAACTGCCCCTTTCTATTCTAGTAACTAGCGAGGTAAGTCCTTAAACCCTTTGCCAAGGAGGAACGTTTCTCTAGTTTTCTATTTGAAAGTGGCTAAAATATTTTTGTTTTCGGAGGAACGACAATGAATTTAAAAAGAAAAATTGGAATTGGCATACTTAGCGTAGCCTCTTTGTTTATGATGACTTCTTGTAATGAAGAGGATAGCTCTGACGCTTACTATTATTATTCGACCTATGAAGTGCTCAATAACTGCAACGGAAATAATACCTATTATTCGTTCTATGTGAGCATTTTGGAGCCGGGGAACGATGCTTTTTCCCTAGAGACGAAAAAAGAGGATTTCAAGGTGAGCGATACTAGTGGCTCTTATTCTCCGATTGGCTTTATTAGCGAGCTTTCTAGCTCTACTAGGACAGTGGATGGCGTGAGACAAGAGACCAATACGGTTAAGTTAGCGGATACTTTCACTTTTAAGAAAACGGATGGCGCATGGGTGAACGCTCGCCTTTGCTTTAAAGATAATTTCGATAAGGCGTCAGCGAAAATCACTTATAAGAGCATCACGATGAGCCTTGATCCGGGCCAACAGTTCTAAAAACAAATAACGAGGCGAAAGCCCCGTTATTTTTGTAAGGATTATTTCTTTTTGGCAAAGCGGAGAGAATCTAATGAAACTGCCGCGAGCAAAATAGTCCCTTTAATAATGAACTGATAATAGGAAGAAGCGCCCATCAAGGACAAAACATAGCTAAGTCCTGTGAAAATGCAGCACCCGATCACGGCGCCTTTTACTTTTCCTATACCCCCTAAAAACGACACTCCTCCAACCACGCAAGCGGCAATCGCGTCCAATTCATAGCCATATCCAGCGTTGGATGCTGGGTTAGAAGTAAAAGCAAAGAAGAAGGAGCCAAATCCATATAGGATACCCGCCATGACAAAAACGAGGAATGTGACTTTAAAGCAAGAGATGCCAGATACAGTCGCCGCTTCTTTGTTCCCGCCGACCGCGAACATATTCTTTCCGAATCTGGTTTTGTTCCAAATAAACCACACGATGGCGATAGCGATTATTGCGTAAATGATATATTTTGGGAAGCCATCGCTCCCGCCGATTCTCCCCAATATAACATCGTCTATCCCTTTGACGTCGGGCGGTCCTGTTGGAGTGCCAGAGGTAGCGACATACCCTAATCCATAAACGATCATCATGGTGGATAAGGTGGTAATGAAGGCATGGATTTTAAATTTTGCCGTGAAGAATCCTGCGATCGAAGAAAATAGCGTGGTCGCTAAGATTGCGATGAGTAAGGCTAAAACGACTCTTAGCTCCACCGGGATTCCATCTAGATTGATGAAGTGCCCGAATAACGTCGAGGGAAGGGTACCATCATGGAGCAAGAAGCCAACGCATACGCTTCCTAATCCGAGTAGCCTTCCGACCGAAAGGTCTGTCCCTCCTAATACGATGAGTCCCGCGACTCCTAATGTGAAGAAGATTCGCGATGAGGCGCTTTCTAGATATCCGGAGATGTTCTCCCAAGTAAGGATGTTGCCTGAGCCTAAAAGAGGGGAAGCGATGAAGCAAGCGATAAAGAAAAAGGCTACAGCGATATATAAAGCGTTATTGATTAACGTTTCTTTTAAAGAGAAGGAATAGAGATAATTTTTGAATCTTTTCTCTATGCTCTCACTTGGGCTTACTTTGCCATCTCTGACATTGCTAATTTTGTTATAACGGGATAAATAGGCATTAAATGCCATGTCTTTCTTTTTTGAAATGACACTTAAGTGCCGATTCTTCTCGTCGCGAAGGGAAGAAAGAAAGGCGACTCTAATCGAATTCAAATCATCCTTGCATTCGCTTTTTAAGTTCCCCAATTCCTTTTTATATTGCGCTTTCTCAATCGAACTAAAGTTCGCTAGATTCCTTTCTTTTTCCTCTTTAAACGCCAAAAGTCTTTCTTCGTTCTTCGCTTTACATTCGCTTTCGTCTTTACGATAACGCTCTTTTATCTCCTTTACTTTCGCGCGATGAGTCGGCTTATCTAGAGCAAGAAGTTTTTTCCCTTTATGAGCCATTTCCTTTTCGTAAGGGAGCGAGATTTCTAAGATATAGCCAATTGCTTCTTTTGCTACTTCTTGAATCTCGCCCTTCTTTTCTTTTTTGTCTTCTTCCGCCTTTTTGAGAAGCGCTTTATTAGAAAGAATTATCCTATTCCTTGTTACCTCATCGATGATTTTGGCGTGCTTGATAGAATAAAGTTCTTCTTTTAGGGCGGCGATTTTCGTGGAACCTTCTTTTCGCAAAAAGGAAAGGCGGTCTAAATAAGCTTGGACCTTTTTGTCCGTTTCCAAGGGAGATGTCATTTCTTTGCGTAGAGATACTTTGTTTGCCATTTTTGCCACCTCTATAAATATTTGGCCGATAAGCGCAATAACGTCTCTTGCGTTGTGGTTTTTGTATTAACGATTCCGCTCAATCGATGATTGCTCATCACGGCGATACGGTTGGTGATACCTAAAATCTCTGGCATTTCCGATGTGACGACAATGATGGTTTTGCCTGCTTTAGCCATATCTACCATCAATTCGTATATTTCGTATTTTGCCCCAACGTCGATCCCTCGCGTTGGCTCATCCATCAAGAAAATATCGGGGTTTCTATCTATCCATTTCCCCAAAATGATCTTTTGCTGATTCCCTCCTGATAGCGATGTGATCGGGTCGAAGATAGAATTGGCTTTCGTTTTTAAGCGCTCCATTTCCTTTTTTGTGGCAGCCTCCATCTTCTTTGCTTGCAAAACGCGACATTTCAAGTAACGCTCTAGATTAGTGATCGTTGTGTTGAAAACCAAATCCGCTTTCGAGAATATTCCGTTGATCTTCCTTTCTTCCGTCACAAGCGCAAAGTTATAAGACATCGCTTCTTTGGCCCCGTTGAACCGTAATCTTTTTCCATGGTATTTGAGGTATCCCGTCGCAAGTTTTCGTAAACCAAATAACGCCTCCAATAGTTCGCTTCGCCCAGCCCCAACTAAGCCATAAATCCCGAATATTTCACCTTTTTTGACGCTGAAATCTATGTTTTTTAAGATAGGGGAATAAGCGGTGGAGAGGTTTTTTACCTCCAAAACGGTTTCCCCTGGCTCATTGTCTAAAACGGGGAAGCGGTTTGTAAGAGGCCTTCCCACCATCGCTACAATAAGCTCATCCATATTCGTCGATTTCGCTTGTTTATTCATGATGAGCTCTCCATCGCGAAGCACGGCTATTTCATCGCATATTTTGAAAATCTCGTCGATTTTATGGGAGATGTAGATGAAAGAAACGCCTTTTTTCTTTAGCGATAAAACGATTTCGAATAGCCTAGCGATTTCACGGTCGGAAAGAGAAGAGGTGGGCTCATCGAGAATAATCACTTTCGCCTCATAAGAAACGGCTTTGGCGATTTCGACCATCTGCCGTTCTGAAACGGAAAGCTTTTTCGCTAGAACCGTCGGGTCGATATTTAACGACAAAGAGCGGAATAGGCGCATGGCCTTTTCTTTCATTTTCGCTTCGTCGATTATTCCGAAACGGTTCACGATATAGCGCCCTAAAAAGAGGTTGTCCACTACGCTCCTCTCTAGACATTGGTTCAATTCTTGATGAACCATGGCTAAGCCATGCTCCAATGCGTTTTTCGGATTCAGAAAATCTGCCTTTTTCCCTTGGAAAACGATTGTGCCTTCGTCTTTAGGGTAAACGCCGAAAAGGCATTTCATCAATGTGCTTTTGCCAGCGCCGTTTTCTCCCATTAAGCCCAAGATGGACCCGGTCTTGATTTTGAGGCTCACGCGGCGAAGAACGTGATTGTCACCGAATGATTTCGACAAATTGTCGATTTCGAGGATGTATGATTTCTTCATACTTTTTTAATGGAGTTTCTTTGTGTAAATAGACCCGGAGTTCGTTTTGACCATATTGATGGCGTAAGCATCGTATTTCCCCAAGTTGACAAATTTCTCGGATACGGATTTTTCTTCTTGCCCATCGCCTTCCACTTTGTGGATTTCAATGTTCATGAGCTTTTGATAGTGGTCTAGGGCTGGCCAATATGAAGCGCTTAAGAAGTTATCGGAGCCATTGTACAAATCAAGCCAGACTTTGATTTTCTTGATGTCTTTTTGCTTAGTGATGTCTTTGATTCCTTCGTCGCGTTTTGCTCCAATATAGGAGTCTACGTTTATGGCAGTGACTGCGGAATTATTCGCCATGATGGCTCTATCTTTTTCGATGTAATCCATCTTTGGCGTAATCTTATTGCCCCATTTATCGGGCTCGCTGAACCCCTTTTTGATGATATTTTCCCCTTTTTCTCCATCAATGATGTTGCGTATCAATTGGAGAACGCCCGCTGCTTGGGCATCGACATTCTGCGAAACTGTTCCGGTCATTTTCTTATTTTTGATTGCTTCTAAAGCGTCGGCATTCGCGTCATATCCGAATAGGGGGAGAGTTTCGATCCAACCGGTCGAGCCTCTCATTCCTCCTGCCATGCCGTCATTATTGGAAACGGCAAAATCAATTTCCTTGCCAATCGAACCGCTCCATTCTCTAAAGGCTTTGCCTGCGGCATCCGCATTCCAACCAGCTCCATCATCGGCCGCCATGACTTGGGAAGCTAATTCAACAACTTTGATTTTCTTATCTTTTAGCTCTATTTCCCCTTCCTGATTCACGCCTGCTTTATAGTTTTCATGCGCTTTCGATTTTTCGGTAACTAAAGTACCTAGCGCTTTTCGGATGCCGATGGTTCTTGCTCTCGAATCATTGTGGGCTTCGTCGCCAATCGCAAGGACATAGCCAAGCTTTCCGTCTTTGTTTCGGTCGACTTCCTCAGCGGTTTTCGTTTTGAAGTAATCAAGGATCATTTGCCCTTGCACGTCTCCTCCGCTAATGGCGTCGAAGCCAACATAGAAGGTGTTTTCGGAAAACTGCATGGTCTTATAGTCGATTCCAGAAGCATCCGGCATCGAAGGTTGGCGATTGAAGAAGATGAGGGGTTTGTTCTTATTCGGCGTAGTGCCGCAAGAAAATAGCAGAGCCACAAACGGGACAATGCAAAGAAGTTTTTTACGAGTTTTCATTTTCCGCTCCTTAATAATGATTTCATGACCATTTTTGCGGAAAGCCCTTACATTTGAAATGGAATAAACTTCACTAATTTTTGGAAAAAACTACTTTTTTATGGCTGAAAACAAGATGCCATCGAATGAAATTAATTGCAGTGGATTTATTTTTTTATCGCAAAATCCCTTCTTCTGAAATTTTGAGAAAAATAAAGTCATTGTTTTTTGCTAGTTGTTTATGGTAGAGTCTTCCACCGGAAACAAAACATGGAGTCAATAGAAGAAACCCTCAACCGTTTGAAAAAACATAGGGGTAGTATTTTCTTCTTCGGAGTTTCAGTTTCTAAATTCCATCTCGTTTCAGTTTTAGGGGCTTAGTCATCTAGGTCCCTTTTTCTTAATGCGAAATGGCAAAACAAAGGAGGGCTTTGGCATGGACCAAGCAAAAAAATTAATTCTCGATGTTAACGAGAGCCCCAAGAAAATCTCGCAGTGGATTATCTTGGCCATTCAACATGTGCTTGCGATGTTTGTCGCTTGCATCACCGTTCCACTTCTCGTGTTCGCTACTCCGCTTACGGTTGGCGAAGGATTCCTTAACGCAGGGGCGAAGGTTTCTTATATCAACATCTATGGCCAAAGCTTAGCGCAAACGATGATAGCGCCTACTCTTGTCGCGGCTGGAATCGGCACCATCATTTACTTGGTGCTCACCAAAATGAAGAGCCCCGTCTTTCTCGCTTCTAGTTTTGCTTATATCGCCCCGATGAGCGGCGCATTGATGCTAGGGGCACTTCCAGCTAGCATGGGGAGTGACGGATTAGCGCATGCCGCTAACGCTGGAGAAACCGTCATCGGATTCTTTGGAAACGTTTGGGCGCTTCCCATTGGCATGGCGATGGTTGGCTTAGTGTATGTCGTTGTCGCTATGATCATTCGCTTCGCCGGTGTCAAGTGGCTAAACAAGTTGCTTCCTACTATTGTCATTGGACCGGTCATTATGGTCATTGGGTTAGGATTGAGCGTTAGCGCAGTGAATAACCTTATGTCGAGCAGCGGAAATGGCGATAGCTACAATCTTATTGCGATTCTTTCTGGAATTGTCGGGATGGCTACGACCGCTATCTGCGCGCATTATGGCAAAAAAACCTTGAGCCTTATCCCTTTTGTAATGGGGATGCTTGCAGGATATTTGACTGCCGCAGTATTTACCGCGATTGGCTATTATGGCTGCCATAACGATTATTTCCACATCATCGATTTCTCTCCGATTGTGAATAATTTCAAAGAAATCAGTATTCGTAGTTTCTTAGATCTTCCAAGCTTTATCTTCCTTCCAGAGAACTTCAAGGCAGCCGCCCCGGTTACGGGTCCGCAAATTGGAAGCATCGCTTTATTATTCATCCCAGTTTCCTTGGTTACGATTTGTGAACATATTGGCGATCATAAAAACCTTTCTGGCATTATTGACCGCGACTTACTTGCTGACCCAGGGTTATCAAGAACTTTGATGGGGGATGGAATCGCTACAGCGGTAAGCGGTGTGCTTTGTGGCGCTGCGAATACGACGTATGGCGAAAACGTGGCAGTGGTCGGGGTTACCAAAATTGCGAGTGTGAAAGTCATTCTCCTTGCTTGTGTCATGAGCATCCTACTAGGATTCCTCTCCCCGATAATGTCGATTGTTGAAACGATTCCTGCTTGTGTGACGGGCGGCGTCTCCCTTCTCCTATATGGCTTCATCGCCGCTAGTGGCGTGAAGATGCTTATTAATGAGCAAATCGATATGTCGAAAACCAAAAACATCTTCGTTGCATCTTCAATTCTAGTTGCTGGAATCGGTGGCTTAGTGATTAGTTTCGTCATCAAAGATACGACCGTCACTATCACGTCCACGGCCGTGAGCATGATTTTAGGAATTTTAATGAATATCATGCTCCGCGAAAAACAAGAACCAGCTAAAATAGAAGACAATAAATAAGGAGAAAAGCTATGAATATCAAAGATTACCCGAACATCACTCTTCTTGATCACCCTTTGCTAAAACACAAAATTTCTCATCTTAGAATGAAAGAAACCCCGACAAGCGAATTCCGCCAATTCGTGAAGGAGATTGCGATGATGGAAGGATTTGAGGCCTTGCGCGGATTAAAGACCGTCCCAACTGAAATCCATACTCCAATCGAAGATACCATTCAGCCAATGGTGGAAGGCAGCAAATTATGCTTCGTTCCAATTCTTCGCGCCGGCATGGGGATGGTTGACGGGATGACCGCATTAATTCCTACCGCTCATGTTGGGCATATCGGTTTATACCGCGATGAAGTTACCCATGAGCCGCACGAGTATTACTGCAAACTCCCTAGCGGGCTTGAAAATATGGATGTCTATATCCTCGATCCGATGCTTGCAACTGGCGGCTCTGCGATTGACGCGATTAAGATGCTCCGCAAACACGGCGCCAAAAAGATTTCCTTCATTTGCATTATCGCCGCTCCAGAAGGAGTAGAGGCTTTTGAAAAAGCGAATCCAGAAGTTCCTCTTTATATCGGCGCTCTTGACCGCGAACTCAATCAAAACGCCTATATTTGCCCAGGGTTAGGCGATGCTGGCGACCGCATCTTCGGCACCATGAAATAACGCTTTTGATTTTGATTGCTACGCCAATTCGAGGCGTAGCTTTTTAAATTAATAAAGCACAAAAACCTTTTATCATTTTCTTTGCAAATTCCGTATAGACTATCAAATTTCAAGCAAAAACAGCCGATATACATTTACAAAAATTTTACATTAAGCGATAATTACAAACGTTGTGAAAATCGCAACATAAATATGTTTTCTTGGAACGAAGTAGCTTTTTGGACTATGACGCTTGGAGGCCTAGGATTATTCCTATATGGCATCACAAGTCTTTCTTCGACGTTAAAGAAGATGGCATCGAGCCGTCTATCCAATGTCATCAATAGATTAGGCAAAAACCCTTTGATTGGCCTACTTGTTGGAACTGGCCTTACCGCTATTATCCAGACTTCTGGCGGGACGAGCGCTTTGACGATTGGATTAGTTCGCGCCGGGGTCATGAGCTTTGAACAAGCTAGTGCCGTTATCATCGGCGCGAATATCGGGACAACGATTACAGCCTTTATCGTTTCGATTCCTTTTATGGAATATTTTCCGTTAGTGCTTTTCCTTGGCTCGATTATTCTATTATTCGCTACCAAGAAAAAATGGTCGAATATCGGCGAACTTTGTTTTGCTTTTGGCGCAATATTCCTGGGATTATGGATCGTTCAGCTTTATTTATCCAAAATCGCAGAAGAGCCTGCTTTCGTAGCTTTATTCTCCACGCTTAACGATAGCCCTTGGTTAGGGTTTTTAATCGGTATCGTTGCTACTATTTGTTTGCAAAGCTCGAGCGCGGTTGTTGGCGTAGCGCAAGGGCTATACGCCGTAAGCGCTGGGTCGGCGATTTCTTTATTCGGCATCCTTCCGATCATTTTCGGCGCGAATATCGGCACGACATCCACGGCGATTTTTGCTTCTATCGGCGGGAGTAAAGAAAGTAAGAAAGTTGCCTTGTTCCATGTTATTTTCAACGTGACGGGCTCTTTATTGTTCATGGGCGTCATTTACATTTTCCGCGATTGGCTATCAAATGCAGGCAATTTAGGCGTGGTGGACGCTTCAGGGAAAGTGAGTGAATGGTATGTATCGCCGATGATCCAAATCGCTTTATGCCATTTGATTTTCAATTTGGTGACGGGTGCGATTTTCTTTGCCTTGCTTAAACCAGTTACGAAAATGATTAATAAAATGATTCCGACGAGCAATCAAAAGAAAATCGAGCCAATCGAACCGCTTGATTATGGCTTGATGAAAAGTTTCCCTTCTGAAGGTTTAGCGCTAGCAAAAAAACGCACATTGATTATGTTCTCATACACCAAAATGATGTTCGAGACGATCAAGGAATATCTAATCTCTTTCAAAGACGAAGACGTTGAATTCGTTCACAACATCGAATCGAACGTCGACATGATTGACCGTCAATTAAACGAATATCTCTCTAGCTGCAATAAGGAGAACCTTTCGGAAGATGACGTTGCCTTATTGCTTAGCATTTTAAAGGCAAGCAAAGATATCGAACGTATTGGCGATTATGGCGAGAATCTTGTTAATTTCTATAGCGAGATTAAAGAAAAGAAAGATGAATTAACGGAGAATGAAAAAGAGTTTTTCTCTAGCGTCACCGATAAGGTCATTACTTTCATCGCTAAAACGATTGAAGTTTATGAGAAAGCGGATAAAACGCTTGGGATTGAAGTCATTCAAGAACGTCGTGATTTCTTAGAGAAACTTGACGCCACTATCGATCACCACTTTGAAGAAGAAACGACGATGGATGGCACTATCTCCAGCCGCTTCGTTGAGCTCATTTACGTTGATATCGTCAATTGCTATGAGCGTGTTGCATCGCATTGCTCTAACATTGCTAAAATATTCGGCACCGATAAAACTTATGTTCTAGACGAAGAAGACAAAAAGCGTTTTTCATCTTTAGCGGAGCATCAATAATTACCAAAAACAAAAAAGCCCTTATTTAGACTTATCGATATAAATAGGGGCGTTTTGCGTAGATTATTCTTTTATAGTGGTCATTGCTTTTAGATATTCTTCTTCATTAACTTCCTTGAGCCAAATCGTTTTACTATCCTTGCCAGGAATTTCTATGGCAAGATGCGAGAACCAGGAAGTGGGATATGCCCCATGGAAATGCTCAACGTTACTTGGAACGAAAACGACAGTTCCTGGAGTCATAATAACGGGATCTTTCCCTTTCTCTTGATAGATTCCTTTTCCTTCAATTGCTAGCAATAATTGCCCGCCGCCTTCTTTAGCGGCATGAATATGCCAATGGTTTCTGCATCCTGGTTCAAATGTCACGTTCGCGACGGCTATGCCATTATCTTTAGAGGTGAGCATCTTTAAATACGATTTGCCCGTGAAATATTTTTGATAGGCGACATTTTCTTCGCCCATTCCGAATATTCCGCCATGATTGGATATATTGTCATCCCCATAGACTTCTTTTGCCATTTTTAGCGCTGCCCAGGCATTAGGCCAGCCAGCGTAAAAAGCGATATGCGTTAAAATATCCGCTATCTCCTTTCGACTGACGCCATTCTTTTTCGCGTTCGATAAATGATATTTTAAAGAATCGTCGGTGATGCCTTTTCCTACTAGGGTGGAAATGGTGATAACGCATCTTTCTTTTAGAGTTAAGTTATTATCGTTTGATCACACTTCTCCGAATAAGACATCGTCATTATAGGTGGCGAATTCATCCGCGAATCCGCCGAGGCTATTTCTACCTGCTTCTTGTTTTACCATTGCTTTCTCTTCCTAAATTGAGTAACCCATGTCATAGGCTTCTTTTTGTAGGGCGGGCGCTTCTATTGCCGAATTTGAGTCTGTTAAGGAAACGCCGCGGACGATTCCTTTGATACTAGAACGAGGGTAGCATTCACTCCAACCTTCTATCGAATGAATGAAGCGCTCTAGGCAACTAGAGTCAGAATCCGCGCATGTTGCGATTAGATAAATGTCTTTAAAGCGATAATCGCCATCGTATAGGGGATTAGAACGGTCTAGCACCGTTTTTAAGATGCCTGACATTTCGTAATAATAAATCGGGCTTGCGAAGCAAATTGCATCCGCCTCATTCATTAAGGGCAATAACGATTTCATATCGTCATCTAAGATGCATTTTTTTGTTTTTTGGCAAGTAAGGCATCCAACACAATATTTAATGTTTTTGCCTTTTAATGAAACAAAAACGACATTATGTCCTTTTGCCTTTGCTCCCTTTTCGAATTCTCTCGCGAGTATTTCAGAATTGCTACCGTATCTAAGACTACTTGAGATAATAAGAACTTTGCTCATATTGATGAATCTCCCTCTCCTAATTATATTAATATTGAAATACCTTAAGGTAACTTTAGGTCAAGTATTTTCGGAGGTAAATTCTATGAATACAATCGGAGAGGTTTCTCGCGAATTCCATTTGCCGGTGTCAACACTTCGCTATTACGATAATGAGGGACTATTTCCACATTTGGAGAAAAAGAGTGGCGTTCGTCAATTTTCACCAGAAGATAAAGAATCGCTTCGTGTGGTTGAATGCCTAAAGAAAGCGGGATTAGAGATAAAAGACATCAAGCGCTTCATGGATTGGTGCAAAGAAGGGCCATCTACTTACGCAAAAAGAAAAGAACTTTTCGAAAAACAAAAAGAAAAAGTGGAGCAAGAGATTGCCTCATTAGCGAAAACTTTGGCGATGATTGAATTTAAGTGCTGGTACTATGAAGAAGCGATTAAAGATGGGAACGAAAATAGAATCAAGAAGATGATTCCTAATCATTTGCCTAATGAAATTCGCGCGATTTATGATGAATCGCACTAGGATTGATTAAGAGCGATGAAACGTGTTTCATCGCTCTTAATGGCATTACCAAACATTCACGTATTTTTCCTTTGCTAGATACATAAAGTCCTTTTGTTTTACTTTAAACGCTTCTTTAAATTCATCGCTATGCATGAGAAGAGGGTTAATTCTTCCTCCTCCAAGCGGATGCGGATCGTTTTTGATTTGGGTAACATAAAAATCGGAAGTCACATAAGAAAAATTTAATTTCGCAAGTAAAAAGAATAGTTTTCGATAATCAAATTCTGGATAAGTTTTCGCAAGGTCAAGTATCATGTTGAATCCTCCTAAGTCAGCGGTGGCCTCCATGACTTTTAATTCGCCTTTTTCTTTGTAGCCAGGAGCTTCTTCGAATCCGCTATAAAACTTCGATACTTTGTCATTCCTCCTTTTGAACTCTAACATGTTTTTTTCGCCAAGCCATTCATTCACGGGCTCGTTTTTTTCGTTGAATAATGCACCGTTATTATCAAAGCTATGCGTCATCTCATGGCCAATCACAAAACCAAAGTCACAAAGCAGCTCTTCTTTGCTTTCCTCATGGCTCTCTTTTTTAGAAAAGAAGTATCCTGGCGGAATAAAAATTGTATTTGAGGAAACGTCGTTGAAAGCGTTGGCCATGAAGGCATTGCTTGTGTAGATGGTTGCTTTTCCATCCGTTTTGCCTAGTTCATTGCTAAGAAGTTCCATTCTGGCTTTGTTATAGATGCAATAATTGGAATAGAGGCTGCCACTATCTTCTTTCGTGTTTTTGTAATCGTGGGTTCTTAAGATTAGCTTTTCGCCTGTTTTGATGTTTTTCGTCATGATGACCGCTACCATGTTACTTAGCTTGTCTTTTAGTTTCTTTTTCCCTTCCCCATCGATCCACGTATTAGCGTCGAATCGCTTTTGCAGTGCACTTTTGAGCTCGAGAAATAGGGCTTCGACCGTTTTGACATTTTTGGCATAACTAGTGGTTTTTTGATAAGAATCCAGAATTTCATTTGCAATATAAGGCATGAATTCTTCTTTCTCGTTAATCATTTCCTTTCCTTGCATAGCCAAAATCGGCATTCGCATTTCTTTCGGCAAGCAAAAGCTATATCTTTGGATGTAGGAATGAATCAAATAAGCTCTAAGTTCATCTTCGCTTGCTTCTGATATAGCGAGGAACAATGCGACAATCGAAGGGAAACGGGCAACCAAAATGCGATTGGTGTCATAAGTTTTGCCTATTGTTTTTCCTCCGTATAAGTCAGTTATGATAATCGCGTTTTCGTCTTCTGAAGGTCTTAATCGGACTTTTGGGAGGCCATTCAGCGGCCCATTGCTTGTTTCTTTCACCATCGGGTTAATGGCAAGGATTCTCTTAAGTTGGATAAAATATTTCTCCATGAAGCTTTCGTAACTTTTTAATCTCTCTTTCGAGTCTCCCCCTACAAGGCTCCTCAGGGATTCAAACGATTGGTAAGCAGGGGCAAGGAATTTGACAGGATTATTGAAATCGCTTAAAAAAGGAAGCGTTTCATTATGCAAAACCATGTAATTCCCCATCGTTTTGGTGTTTTTCATTTTGGTGACCAATAGATAAGGCAATAAAATCGATTCGTTTGAGCGTTTGAATTCCTCTTTTAAAAGCTCATAGATGTCTCTTTTCGACTTTTCTTGGAATTTTGCGAATAAATCCTTTAAGCCAGCTAAATTGCTCTTCTTTTCTCCTTCGTTAAAATAGGTTTCCATGAAATTATCGATTCTAGTTTTGTTTTCGCCAGTGATTTGTTTCAAAAAGGCATCTAGATTCTCGTCGATGATTTTCTTATCGACAAAATTGTTGCGATAGCTTTGGTCTAAGGAAAATAATTCTTCGTGGTTCACATAGCTATAGAAATCATCTTCTGGGTTTTTCCCTTTGTATCCTTGGATTCTTCTTAGAATCGTTATAAGGTCATGCTTTGAAGGTTTCTCATACGGATTGAAGTGGTAATAGGGGTGATCTTGATCGACGCGTTTCGTTTTTGGAAAAAATAAGGACCGAGATTGAAAATAATCCAAGGAAGATTGAAGGTTTTCCGATAATTCGTCCCAATTTGCGAGTGAATATTCGTTTAAGCCGCGATTTTGCGCGAAACTCATATAATAAGGACTTGGCTTATCTAAGTTAGGGAATGCTCTATGAAGCAAAAGAATCATCTTTTCATTCGTGAAGTTTTCGTCTCCCCTATAACCTAATGAAGAGAGAAGCTTTTCTACTGTAATTGCGCTATCGCTCTTTTTTGCGACCCGCACGATTTCTTCCGCGTTCAAATATGCTGCCCCTTTTTTATACGCGTCAACATTCAAGCAAGAAGCAAGGGAAGCGCTAGTCATTATAAAGAATGCAAACAAAGCGAAATTCTTAGTTTTCATTTTTTCTTCCTCCTATAATTTTTCGGTTTTATAAAAACATTATGTTTTTGGTAAGTCAATCTTTAAAAAAGTAGGTAAAACCTTATAAAAAACTTAAAATGTAAAATTATATTTTCCAAAAATGAGTAGGGATTTGCAGGCGATGGTTACTATAAATAACGATGGCATTTACTCTTTTCCAAGAATAAAAATATGAAAAAAGAGACGATTGGCTCTTTCTCTAATTGCTTAGATTTATAATAAAAAAACGCGAAAAAAAGTTTGTAACGCTTGTTTCTAGGGTGACTCTTTTCTTTTTAGGAACGCTCACAATAGAGCAAGCGCAAAACCCCTTCTTCTAGAAAAATTAGGGATGAGCTTTATTTGCGAATTATAATATTTATGGCTGTAATCATTCGTTTTACGGAACTCGCCGATCCGTTTTGGAAAGGACTCTCTATGGAAAATAGCATACTCATCATTTCTCTTATGACCTTAATTATTTCTTCCCTTGCCATCATTATGTCTACTATTCTCCTTGCTTTGTTTATAAAAAGAAAATCAACGAATGGCGGGGCGTTCTCTTTCGACACTAAAAATCTAGAAAAAGAGCAAATCCAAAGCGCGGCGGAAATCAAAGCGGCAGTGGAGAATCTCGAGAAGAATCTCTCTTTGAAATTCGAAGGCCAGATCAATGAGAAAATGAAAGACCAGATTCTCGAAATCACTAAAGCGATGAAAGAAGGGGCGGAAATCGATACAAAACGGCTTAATGATTTTCAGCAAACCATGACCAATAATCTCAATGAGCGGGTATCTACGATGGATGAAACCGTGAGCCGGCGGCTTTTGGATGTCACTAGCAAAATAAACGAGCAAATGAATGCGATGCAGCAATCGATGAAATCTTTGACCGAAGCCGACACGGCTCGTCTTAACAATTTCCAATCAACCATTAATGAAACGATGGTTTTGCAAATGAAGACGATGAATGAAAGAATCGATGCGTCGATGAGAACCATCA
>ERZ808245.152-NODE-152-length-40395-cov-4.287828_pt1 | contig 40395 bp, 43 predicted proteins | sample MGYA00521243_ERZ808245 | MGnify/ENA primary metagenome ERZ808245 (study PRJEB31516, sample SAMN03275576) | gut metagenome | biome: mammalia-associated habitat; material: feces | host: Papio cynocephalus | place: Kenya | collected 2012-07-07 ... | reverse complement strand
GAGGCGCTGTTTTCGCTGGTGTGCGATTTGTCGGACAGTGATCTGTCCGTCATGGATTTTGCCGCCCGCCGCAGCGTGCTGACCGACTGTCTCACCGATCCGCCCGTTTTACAGGTGATCGACGATCTCGCACAAGATCGCCGCGCCTTCGGCGCACAGTAACCGACCCTTTTCATCCTCCCCGCCGCCCCGTTTTCAACGGGGCGGCGATTTTTGCGCGCTTTTGAAAGGGTGCGGGGAAAATTTTGCTTCCTCTCCCGTTTCCCCTTGACAGTACGTTACGACAGATTTATAATAAAATTGAAAACTATTCACCGAACATTATGGAGAACGCTATGAAACGGAAACTTTTCTGCGAATACGGACCGATCTGCTATCGGATTTCCGTTATCAAAGAAAACCTCAAACGCCGCCTGTGCGACCTTTGCGGCGACGCTTCGTTTGCCGCAGAAAAAAGCGACCTGCCGCTTGCGGTCATCGTCAAAAGCCACACTTCGCCGCTATTGCGCCGTTTGTCGGGCGTGGACGAAGCATTGCAGCGGCAAAAGGGCGTGAACATCCGTCTCGCCTGCGCAAAAATCCACGGACTGCTCATCCGTCCGGGCGAAACCTTTTCGTTCTGGCGCACCGTGGGCGCGCCGACGAAGCGGCACGGCTATGTGCCGGGGCTGGTGATCGGCAGCGGCAGAAAGCTCTCCGAAGGGGTGGGCGGCGGGCTGTGCCAGCTTGCCAACCTGACCCACTGGATGGTGCTCAACAGTCCGTTGACCGTCACGGAGCTGCATCACCACTCCGACGCGCTTTTCCCCGACGACCGCCGCCGCGTGCCGTTCGGCACGGGAACCTCGGTGTTTTATAATTATGTAGACTACCGTTTCCGCAACGACACCGACCAGATGGTGCAGCTGCTCTTATGGGTGGAGGAGGAGACGCTTTGCGGAGAACTGCGCAGTGAAGCGCCTTTTCCGTGCCGCTACCGTCTGATTGAGGAGAACTCTCATTTCAGAAAGGAGGAGGACGGGTACTACCGCATTTCCCGGGTCTCCCGCGAAGTGATCGACCGCGCAAGCGGCGAGGTGCTTCGGCGGGAAACGGTGCTTGACAATCACTCCCGCGTGATGTACGACCCGAAATTGATTCCGTCCGACGAAATCCGTGATTTTTGACCTTCTGAAATTTTCCGACCGCGCGGCATATCGCGTCGGTGACACGACGCTTTCCTACCGAGAGCTTCACGACCAAGCCGCGCATCTGGCAGATTTGCTGCGGCGCGAGGGAACCTCCCCGGTGCTTCTGTACGGTCACAAGGAGCCGATGATGCCGGTGGCGATGGTCGCCTGTCTGATGGCAAAGCGTCCGTATGTGCCGATTGAAGCTGCCGCCCCGCCCGAGCGCATTGCCGACATCCGCCGTCGGACGCAAAGCACGCTGACGCTGGCGGCAGAGCCGATCGCGGGCGGCGTTTCTCTGTCCGAAGCGGAAGCCTTTGCTTTGCTGCCTCCGAAGGACTGCGACAGTCCGATTGCGTATATCATTTTCACCTCGGGGAGCACGGGCGAGCCGAAAGGCGTGCCGATTCTGCGGGAAAATCTTGAAAATTTCACCCGTTGGATCACCGCGGCGCTTCCTGCCGAAAAGCCGCTGTGTGTGCTGGATCAAGCGAGTTTTTCGTTTGACCTGAGCGTGGCGGATCTGTTTTATGCGCTTCACGGCGGACATACGCTGATTGCCTATGAATCCCGCGAGAGCCTGTCCGAAGTCGATCTCATGGTCGTCACACCGACCTTTCTGTCGATGTGTCTGTGCGACGGCGACTTTGACGCGGCACATTTTCCGAAGCTGTCCGCCGTCTATTGCTGCGGCGAGCGGCTGGAAGTGAAAACCGCGCAAAAGCTGTTTTCACGGTTTGAAAAAACGGCGCTTTACAACGCCTACGGTCCCACCGAAGCGACCTCGGCGGTCTGTCTGACGAAAATTTTCCCCGCGCTTGAAACCGTTGACGAGCTTTTGCCGGTCGGCGACCTTGCGTCTGCCGCCACGGAAATTTCGGTGGAAGACGGCGAGATCGTGCTGCGGGGAAACAGTGTGTTCGAGGGGTATCTCGGCGCGCCCGACCCGACGCTTCCGTCGCGCGGCTACCGCACGGGCGATTTCGGGTTTGTCCGCGACGGCAAGCTCTATTGCCGCGGGCGGCGCGACCGACAGATCAAATACAAAGGGTACCGCATCGAGCTTGACGGCGTGGAACGGGTACTGGAAGCCGTCTGCGGCGTGGACGCCTGTGCGGTGATCGCCCGATACCGCGGCGACACCGTCAAATTGCTTAAGGCGTTCTACTGCGGCAGCGCTTCGGAGGAGTCCGTGCGCGACGCGCTGAAGCGGCGGCTCCCCGCCTACATGATTCCGAAGCTGCTGATCCGTCTGGAAAAGCTGCCGCAAAACGCCCACGGAAAAATCGACCGAAGGAGACTGGAAAACGATGATTGACGTGACAAACCTGCTGTGGGAAATCTGCGAGGACAAGCGGGTGTTTGACCCTGATTTCGACCTGCTCTCCAGCGAGGTGCTGGACTCTTTTGCCATGATCGAGCTGTTTTCCCGTCTGGAGGACGCAGGAATTGAGCTTTACCCCACCCGCATCGACCGCGAATCCCTTCGCACGCCGCGGCGCATCGAAGCACTCATCCGACAAGCGTCGGCGTCTTTGTGAGCGGTTTTATGCGTCGGCGCACAAACTGCACGATCAACTCCGCCGCCGCTTCTTCTCCGACCGAGGTGTCCAGCGTCAGGTCGTACCGATCGACAATCCCCCACGCCTGCCCCGTGCTTTTGCGGTAATACGCGGCGCGGGTCTTGTCGTTTTTGCGCACCACGGTCAGCGCGGTCGGGAAATCCGTGCCGCTGATCTGCTGATACCTGCGCGCCCGCTCGTACTCGTCTGCGTGCAAAAATACCCGCACGCAGTTTTCCCCGCGCAGCACTTCATCCGCACACCGCCCGACCATCACACAGTTCTGTGAAGCGGCAATCTCGTGGATCACCTTCGCCTGTTCGGCAAACAGCCGTTCGCACAGTGCGGCGGCATCCGCCACCCCCATGGACAGCGCATACAAAAAGCTCCCGCCCGGCTGTTCGTCCGCCGCCAACGCCACGGGCAGCGCATAGCCGCCCGCCTTTGCCGCCCGCTCCAGAAGCTCGCGGTCATAATAGGCGATTTTCAACTTTTCGGCAACCAGCCGGGCAATCTCGCTTCCCCCGCAGGAAAACTGACGTCCGACGGTGACACAGTAAAAACGATTCATATTGTTCACTCCCTGTGCTATTTATATTTTTTTGCAAAAAAACTATGCGGCGCTCTTGTAATTTGCCCGCTGATTTGATATACTGAAAAAGTAGGAGGATTTGTGCATGACTTTCAAGATCCGTTCGGTGGGAGAACATTTTTCTCTGGATTCCCTCGCCGTTGCCAAAATCACAAATTATCCTTTTGAAAAAAGGGATTACAAACCGTTTGCCCAGGCGCGCCTCTGTCTGAGCGACCGCAAGCGGCTGATCGTCCGTATGTGGGCGTTTGAAGTTTCCCCGAAGGCGGACGTGACCCAGCCGTGTGAGGACATGATGAAGGAAGATTCCTTTCTCTGTTTTCAGCTCGGCATGAAAAAAAATTATCTGTCGGTCTGCGCAAACGCCGCCGGTGTACTGTACGCCGAGCTTGTGCACGCGGACGGCACCCGCACGCCGCTGGATTCCTCTCTTTTTTCGCAAAGCCCGTTTACCGGCGAGGACTTGCAGGGAGAATACTGGGGAATGCAGTTTTCCGTGGATGTGAACTATGTAAACGAATGGCTGGACGGCGATCTGTGCAAAGAACCTCTGCACGGAAACCTCTACAAAGCCTGCTTTGATCCGAAGCATCGGCACATCGGCGCATTGTTTGAACCGCACCGGGCGACGATCTACGATCCCGAAGCCTTCGGAGATTTTGAGATTACCGATTATTAAAGGAGGAATTTCCTATGAAAACCGTGTTGAAAACGCTGGGATTTTTGTTTGCCGTGGCATCCGTGCTGTTCACCGCGTGCGCGCTGGTGGACTATTGCTACCGCCTCAACCGCGGCTCGTATTTTGAGGTATCGGAAACCGAGGACGACGACTGATTTTTGCGTCCGCACCGACCGTGTGCGTCAAAACAAACCCGTCCCCGCCGTACATTTGCGCGGCGCGGACGGGTTTTCGGATTCAGCGAACCATATCGGCGATGTCCTCCAAGATGTCGCGGGCGCTGCGAACGGCTTTGTTGGTGTTGCGCTTGATCATTTTCCGCGTGTGCTTCATCGAATCGGCAGACAGCAGATACGCCACCGCACCGACCGCCATGCCGAGTGCCACGCCTTTGAGCAGGTTTCCTGTTCGACTCATCATACGACCTCCTACCGGTTGATCTGAAGATAGTGTGCGCCGTTTCCGAAAAAATAAACACATTTTCTTGCATTTCGCCCGCGTTTTTTTGTCGGCGAGCGACAAATTTGTACATTTTGCGCACGGTGTCTTTTTTCGACGTCGGAAGGCACCAATTATTTGTTGAAAGTCTCCTGTTTTTTTACAAAAAATTCCTGATAATTATAAAAATACATAAATTCTTATTTTTCTGCGTCCGTCGGCGGCAATTTGCCAAAACCGTCCGACGGTGCTATGCTATCTGTAAAAGAGGGATGGAAATGAACAAGGCTCTGCGTGTAGCGGCAATTCACGATCTTTCCGGCTTCGGCAGGTGTTCCCTGTCGGTTATTCTGCCGATTCTCTCCGTCATGGGCGTACAGGCGGTTCCCGTGCCGACGGCGGTGCTTTCCACGCACACCGGCGGACTCGGCGACGTGTGTATGCGCGATCTGACCGATTTTCTTTCGCCGTGTCTCAATCACTATCAGCAGCTCGGGCTTTCTTTTGACTGCATTTACAGCGGGTTTCTCAATTCGCCCGAACAGGTCGGACATTGTCTGGAATTTCTGGACGCCTACCCGCACGCGCTGAAGGTGGTCGATCCGGTGATGGGAGATCACGGAAAGGCGTACAAAAGCTGCGACCCTGCGCTGCAAAATCGCATGAAGGAGCTGGTCCGCGCTGCGGATCTGATCACGCCCAACCGCACCGAAACCTGCTTTTTGCTCGACCGTCCGGCGGATCTTTCACCGTTGACGGCAAGTCAGGCGAAAAGTATGCTGCTTCGTCTGTCGGAGCTGGGACCGAAATATGTGGTGATCACCGGTGCCGAAATGGTCGGCGGCGTGCTTGCCACGTTGGGATACGACCGTGACAACAACCGCTTCTGGCAGGTGAAAAGCCGCTATATTCCCGCAAGCTATCCGGGAACCGGCGACATCTGCGCCGCTGTGATTGTCGGTTCGATGCTCTCCGGCGACAGCCTTCCCATTGCCATCGCCCGCGCCTCAAGATTTGCGGAATTGACCATTCAGACCACCTTCGGCTACAACACCGACCCGCGCTACGGCGTGATGCTGGAGCGGTGCCTGCCGTGGCTGATGACCGCGCAGATTTTGCAGGACTATGAGCTTTTATAGGGGGATTTTTTATGAAAAAGTTTTCAACGCGCACCATGGTTTTTATCGGCATGATGGCGGCGCTTTCCTGCGTTGCCACGCTGTTTCTGAAGGTTGAGATTCCGACCCCGCTCGGCAAAACCATGTTCCATTTCGGTGACGTGTTCTGCCTGTCCGCCGCGATGCTGTTCGGTCCGATCGGCGGCGGTCTGGCGGGCGGCATCGGTATGGCACTTGCCGATCTGCTCGGCGGATGGGCGGATTCGGCACTCACCACGCTGCTGTTCAAGTTCCTTGAAGGCGTGATCTGCGGACTGATCGCTTACAGCGGTCACCGCTGCGGCAGAAAGCTCGGCTTCAACATCGCGGGCGCGGCGGTCGGCACGGTTGCCTACATTGCGCTGTACCTCGGAAAGAGCTTTGTGAAAGCCGTATGGCTTCTGCACACCGAAGTCGGCACGGCGTTGACCGACTGCTCGGTGAAGCTGCTCAACTCCTCGATCAAGGGTGTGGTTTCCGTGGTCGTCGCCGTGGCGTTGACCGCTCTGCTTCAGAAAGCACTGCGCGAAAAGCTCTCCTGAACGAAAATTACGAAAAGCCCCCCGCGCGCCTCAAAAGCGACCGCTTTTGAGGCGCGCGGGGGGCTTTTCGGGACGGTTTTCAGTTTCATATTTTAAACAAATCTTAATATTATTTGTAAAATACGGTATTCATTTTTTTATTTCTACATGTTATAATATAAGTAAATGGCGACTTAATAATGGATTGCTTCAGAACGCACACACTGAGGATGAAAAGTTCCATATAATCACAGCTATCAACATATCTAAAGAAAGGAAATAACAACTATGAAATTTAAAAAGATTATTGCTTCTTTATGTGCAGCCGTCGTGCTCTCCTCTTTCGGCACCTCCCCCGCGTTTTCAACAAATATTGAAATTGCAGCACCTCAGGATGAGTTTGCGGCAATCCTCGAAAGAATCAACAATGAATACGGAACAAATTTCCATGCGATGACCAAAGAGGAAAAAGAAGAACTTGAGAATTACGGATTGAATTTTGACGCTGCACCGTATGAATCTTCCGAATCGGAAATGACCGCCGCTGAATTTGAAGAACTGTTTCGCTATTATGCCGAAGTGAAAATTCCCGAGTTTGAACGCTCCACTCAAGAAGCGATTGCTGCTGCAAAAAACGCCGAAACCGATACAAATGATATTTTCTCCGTCGGCAACAATGCTTCAACGCTTGCAGCCGGCACAATTATCGCAACGAAGGCAATCGATTATGCTGTTGCCGGCGCAGAATCCTCCATTACAAAAGATGTCTTTGGAAATGATGTATGGAGCGGAATTATAAACGGATATTGTTATACGAATATGTATCAGGATCTTTGGTTTTTGGCTCCTCGCCCTTCGGTCAAACATGCAGATGGAAGAAGGACACTGTCTTGGACTGGCACCGGAGATTATTGGGCATACAAAAACGGAACCCAGTATTATCTATACAGCGGTACACAGTATGCCTCCATGCATATCACGAATTACGTATGAAATGATGATTGAATTATGATAATTTAAAGACCGCCAGTTGCACGATTTCATGAAAACAACTGCCCTGCCGCACAATCAATAATTAAACCCTGCACTGTCTTGTAAAAAAGCATTCTCAGTGTGTGCGTTCTGAAACAGCCTTCCTTTGCTGAATACTCAATTTCGGAGGGACTGACTATGAAAAGAAAAAACGTTTTTCTCTCGTCGGTAACGGCGCTGACTCTGCTTCTGACCTCATCCACCGCCGCATTTGCGGGCAAAGTTGCGGACGTTTCCCAAGAAACAACCCCTTATGTGCAGGCATATCTGAAGGATTTGGCAGAGAAAAATCAAGTACAATCCGACAGCAAAAACACAACCATTACCGAAACAATTACCTCTTTGAACGGTTACTATCACGATGATGTTGCACTTTCCGAGGCAATAAAGGAGGTTGTTCCTGCTGATTTTGACCTGCGGTTGATTTACTCTGTCGAAAAGAACGACAAAATTACCGCCATGCACCTGTTGGAAGAGGTGTACGAACAGATTGAAGACACAAATTGTCTCCGCGGTATTAAGGATTATTTCCGGAGATACGCACCCTATTCCGGTGATGCGCGGGCGATTGCTTTCTATCAGCAGCTCTTTCCTCAGGCGCAGCAAAACGGATAATCGAAAAAGCGCCTTTCGACCGCGTGCTTTGATTTTTCTCCGAAAACCGACGTCAATCCCGTCGGATGATCAGACGAAGCAAAATTGTTTTAAGGTGAGCACCGAAAAACTGTTTTTTGAATAAGAGAAGGGATTTGTCATGTCCGGTCGCAAAAATACCGTATTTTTCATTTTCGGCGGCGTTATGCTTTCGGTAATTCTCCTTGCGGGACTGCTTTTCTGCGTGTTTTCCCGTCCCGTGGCGGAAATCGACCGCTCGATTCTTGAATATATCGAACAAAACGTGGACGTGGTGCCCTTGAAAGAGGGCGAAGTCGCCGCCTGCGCCGTAAAGGTCATCGACAGCAGCCGCGGGCATCTCTGCCTGTATGTGTTCAAAGCGAATTTTTCCGTTCGCGGAGAAAATCTGCACAGCATCGGGGCGACGTTTTTCCCGTTGAACCTCAAGGTGCTGCGGATCGGAAACCGTGCGGTCATCGGCGGATATGCCATCCCCGACGATGGGGAATCCCACGGCGCGTCGATGAAAAAAATTTTTTCTCCCGCCGTCCTCGAAAAGCTGCGGCTTGTCACGTCGGAAGATTTTTCAAAGCCGCAAGCCGAAGCGGAAAAGCGCGCCGAACAGAAGCTGAACCGACTCGCAGACACTTGAAAAAAATTCACCCTTTGACCGTCCGAAGAAATTCGTTTCTTCGGACGTTTTTGCAAAAACGCGCCGCAGTGCACCCTCTTCCTTCCTGAAAAGAGCCGAGAGGCGCGCCCGAAAAATCGGGCGCGCCTCTCGGCTCTTTTTTTAACCTGCGCTCAGCGCATGGCTTTGTCCAGAAGCGAATCGATCACCGGTACCCGCACCGTTTCCAGCTTCAATGCCTTGAAGCCCAGCACGAGGAACAGCACCAGTTCTGCAATGCTCAGCACATCGTGAAGAATCGTGACCACTTTCGACACAAGCGCCACATAAAACGTCGAGTTAAACAGGTTGAAAAAGCCGTCCACAAAGTCGATCGCCATCGGAATCACATTGACAAACACCGACAGCAGCGAAAATCCGATCATCAAAGCAATCCCTTTGACAGCCGTCCTTTTCAGCCACGCGTTCTCTTCAAAAAGCAGGATATAGCCCGCCAGCACAAAGGACACGAGATATCCTCCGAAATAGCACGCAAAAAGCATTGCGGTGCCCAACAGTCCGACGGAAATTCCCAATTTTGTTTTTTCCATAAAGCGCAATTCCTTTCTTAACGAAAATCCCCCGCGGGTCGCGGGGGATTTCGGATCTTTTCTTATTTCATAAATCCGAGGCTGCGGATGATCGCAGGCTCTTTCGCTTTTCCGGAGCAAACCTGGAAGAAGCAGATGATCTTGATCACCCAGAGCACCACTGCCATCACGCCGGCGGCGAACGGAACGATAATCGTCCAGAAGAGAACCGCGGAAGCAATCACCATCAGCAGATTGACTGCCACGATCTTCAGTGCCTGACGGACATGGAACGCCACAAAACGAGAGCTCTGCGCCGCGAGAAGCGCAATGATAATGCCGATCGTACCCATCAGATACACGAGCATGGCATAGACCTTGTTATCGGAAATATCCTGCGGATCAAACTCAGCAGTGTGATCGTAAGGATCGACCGGTGCATAGGTCACGTTCGGTGCCGCATTCGGCTGAACACCGCATTTCGGACAAAATGCCGCGTTGTCCTCCATCTGCGTGCCGCAATTGGGACAGAATTTCATAGAATAACCCCCTTATAAAAATGTGTATATTTCTATACATATTTTGTATACCATATTTTCACCTAAATTTCAACACTTTTTTCAAAAAAACATGGGAATCTTTGTCGTTGACAAGAGATTTTTGCGGGTGTATAATAATAGCCGAGAACAAAGCCCGACCGCTTTGTTCCTTCCTCATTTTTGAGACCTGAAAGGACGTGAGGATCCGAGTTATGAGTAAAAAACAGAAAATCGTCGGCATCACCGTGTTTGCGGTTCTGGTGGCGGTGCTTCTGGTCGGCATTGTGCTGACGGGAAGTCCCGCGGAAAAGGACGAATCGGTCAAAGAAGTGATGCGTGACGCCGTCCTGCACGAAACGAACAAGGTTTCCCTTTTCGGCATGGCGGTCAACCCCGGACTGATTGCCGCCTTTTGCGTGACGGGAATTCTATTTGTGTTTTCCCTCGCGGTGCGTCTGTTCGTGATTCCGCGGTTTCGGGAAATTCCCGGAAAATTCCAGCTCCTGCTGGAAGAAGCCGTCGGCTTTTTTGACCGTCTGGCACAGACCAACAGCCCCCACCGCCCGAAATTTCTCGGCGCGTATGTATTTGCGGCGGGATGCTATGTATTTATCAGCACGTTGTTTGAGCTGTTCGGTTTTCAGGCGATCGGCATCCGCGGAAACCCGATCTCCCTTCCCGCTCCGCTTTCGGACATCAACGGCGCAATTGCGCTGGGCGTGCTGTCCTACGGCGTGATTCTGTTCGGCGGACTGGCTGCCGCGGGATTTTCGGGAATGTTCAAAGCCCTCAAGGACTTCTCTTTGCCGATTTCCATGAGCTTTCGTCTGTTCGGTGCTTTGCTCAGCGGCGCTTTGGTGACGGAGCTGGTCTACTACTACACGGCGCTGAGTTTTGTGCTGCCGGTGTTTGTGGGCGTGATGTTCACCCTGCTGCACGCGCTGATTCAAACCTATGTTCTCACGATGCTGACCACCATTTTCTATGGCGAAAGCACCGAAAAGAAAATACACGGAGGAAAATAAAATGAAAAAAGTACTTTCTGTAATTCTCGCACTGTTCCTTTTGCTCACCCTGACCGTTCCTGTATTTGCCGAAGACGCACCGGCGCCCGAAACCGCCGCCGCTTCCGAAAAAGCCGAAGAGGCGCCCGCGGACAACACCACTTCCGCCAAGGCATGGGCGGCAGGCATTGCCATTACCGTGGTTGCCGCTACCGGTGCCATCGCCATGGGCTTTGCGATCGGCAAGGCTTCCGACGGTATCTCCAGACAACCCGAAGCTGCCGGACAGATTCGTTCGGGCATGATGCTCGGTCTGGTATTTATCGAAACCGCCATCATCTACGCTCTGATTGTGGCAATTCTGTTGATCTTCGTACTGTAAAGGAGTGGCAGGTATGCCGTTGAACATGGACTGGCAGCAGATTCTGCTGCATATGCTCAACTTTGTGATCCTCTTTTTTGTGCTGTACTTTCTTTTGTATGCACCTGTAAAAAAGTTTATGGATCAGCGCCGCGAAAAATTCCTGCAGGAAAAAAAGGACGCGGAAGAAAAAGCGGCACGTGCCGACGCCCTGAAGGCGGAGTATGAAGCCCGTCTGGCGGATGCGGACAAGGAAATTGCCGAAAAGCAAAAGGCATTCCAGGCGCAGCTTGCCGAGCAGTCCGCCGCCGTGCTGCAAAATGCCCGCGACGAGGCACAGCAAATTACCGACAAGGCAAAAGCGCAGGCGCAGAAAGAACACGACGCGTGGATGAAAAACGCCGAGAGCGAGATTGCCGATATGGCATCCGACATGGCGAAGAAGCTCACGCAGGAGGGCGGCTACGACGCGTTTCTGAACGCCGCCGAGAGGAGCCGCCATGAGTGAGCCGAAAAAAGCCGTACTGTACGGTGCCGAAGCACCGAGCGAAGAACAAAAAGCGCGCTTTTTGCGGTTTTTGAGCAAAACCTACGGCGAAAATGTGTCGCTTTCTTTTGAAAAAACCGAAAAAAAAGACGGCTTTGTGCTGAAGGTCGAAAACGAAGTGTACGACTGGAGTGCCGAGGGCAGACGCAAACAGCTGGAAACCGCTCTGCGGCGCGTCTCGGCAAAGCCGAAGGAACTGATTCCCCTGCTCAGGGAAACCGTCCACCGCTGGGTTCCCGAAGTGCTTGCCGAAACCGTCGGCACCGTGCAGACCGTCGGCGACGGAATCGCCACAGTGACGGGGCTTACGGGCGTGTTTTACGGAGAAATTCTGCTGTTTGACGGCGGCGTGCGCGGCATGGCGCAGAATCTGTCCGAAAAAGAAGTCGGCTGTATTCTGTTCGACGACGGCGACAGCATCTGTGAGGGCAGCACCGTCACCCGCACGGGGAGAGTCGCCGGCATTGCCGTCGGCGACGGCATGATTGGCAGAGTGGTCGGTCCGCTCGGGAATCCTCTGGACGAGGGCGGAGAAATTCTCACCGACGCGTACCGTCCGATCGAACACCCCGCGCCCGCGATCATCGACCGTCAATCGGTCAACCGTCCGCTGCAAACGGGAATTCTGACCGTGGATTCCATGTTCCCGATCGGCAGAGGACAGCGTGAGCTGATCATCGGCGACCGCCAAACGGGAAAAACCGCCCTGGCGATCGACACGATACTCAACCAAAAAGACAAAGACGTGCTCTGCATTTACGTGGCAATCGGGCAAAAGGCAAGCTCGGTGGCACAGCTGACGGAAAGTCTGCGTCAGCGCGGCGCCATGGACTACACCGTTGTCGTGTCCGCCACCGCCTCGCAGAGTGCGCCGCTGCAATACATCGCGCCGTATGCAGGATGCGCGATCGGAGAATATTTCATGGACAAGGGGCGCGACGTGCTGATCGTCTATGACGATCTTTCCAAGCACGCGGTGGCATACCGTTCCATGAGTCTGCTGCTTGACCGTTCGCCCGGACGCGAAGCCTATCCCGGCGACGTGTTTTATCTCCATTCCCGTTTGCTGGAGCGCTCGGCGCAACTCTCCCCCGCCAAAGGCGGCGGAAGCATGACCGCACTCCCGATTGTGGAAACGCAGGCGGGCGACGTCTCGGCGTACATTCCGACCAACATCATTTCCATCACCGACGGACAGATCTTTTTGGAAACCGATCTGTTCTTTGCCGGACAGCGTCCGGCGGTCAACGTCGGTCTGTCGGTTTCCCGTGTCGGCGGCGACGCACAGACCAAAGCCATGAAAAAAGCGACCGGAACCCTGCGGTTGGATCTGGCTCAGTACCGCGAGATGAAGGTTTTCACCCAGTTTGCCAGTGACCTGGACGACGCCACCAAGAAACAGCTCTCCTACGGGCAGGGGCTGATGGCAATGCTCTGTCAGGGAAGATTTCAGCCGTATGCCGTGCATGAAATGGTGATTTTGCTGGTTGCCGCGCTTTCGCACGCGTTGGAAAACATTCCTGCGGCTTCGATGAAAAAGACCTGTGCCGATCTTCTGGTTTTTTTCCGCGAAAACGATCCGACGCTCTGCGAGCGGTTGGAAAGCACCGGCGAGCTGACCGACGCGGACAAAGAAGAAATCGTCGCACAGACCAAAGCGTTTTTGGGGTGAGAGCATGGCAAACATGAAGGAACTGCGCGTGCGCATTCACAGCGTGCGCGAAACGAAGAAAATCACCAACGCCATGTACCGCATTTCCTCCGCCAAGGTGCGGCGCGCACGCGCTGATCTTGCAAAAACAAGACCGTATTTTCGCGCGCTGAGCACAGAAATCAAGCGTATTTTCCGCACGGTCGGAAAATCGGACAGCCGATATTTCTACCCCAATGCCGAAGAACCGCCGCTGGACGGCACCTATGGCTATCTGGTCATCACCTCCGACCGCGGACTGGCGGGAGCGTACAACCAGAACGTCCTCAAAGAAGCACAGCGGCTGATGAAGGAGCATCCCGACTGTCTGCTGTTCCCGGTGGGTGACTACGGCAAGCGCTTTTTTCTCACGCACCACATTCCCGTGGAGCAGAGCTTTCTCTACGCGGCGCAGGCGCCGACCTTTGACCGCGCGAGAGAAATTGCGGCGCGGTTATTGGAATATTTCGACGATCACAAAATTCAAAAGCTGTTTATTGTCTACACCGACCTGGAAGGCGGCATGAGTACCCGTGTGAGAACCGTGCGGCTTTTGCCGCTGCACCACGAACAGTTTGCCGGCGAAGGCGAAAAAGCGGTGAAAACGCCGTTCGAGTTTTTGCCGTCGGTCAACTTCGTGCTGGAAAACATTGTGCCGGGTTATGTCGCGGGATTTATTTACAGTGCCATTGTGGACAGCTTCTGCTGTGAGCACAACGCCCGCATGGAGGCAATGGACAGTGCCAACCGCAACGCCGAAAAAATTCTGGCGCAATTGCAGGCGGCATACAACCACGAACGGCAGAATCTTATTACCGGGGAAATCACCGAGATTTCTGCCAGTGCCAAGTATCACAAAGCAAATAAGGAGGCGCAGGAGCATGAAGACGACGGGGAAAATTGTGAAGATCACCGGATCGGTGGTTGACGTGCGCTTTGAAGGCGGTCAGCTCCCGAAAATCCGCGAAGCGCTCACGGTCACTCTTGAGGACGGCGTGCGCACCATGGAGGTCGCCCAGCACGTCGGGAAAAACACCGTGCGTTGTCTGATGCTTTCCGAAACCGAGGGACTCGCCTGCGAAATGCCCATAGAGGCGACGGGAAGCGGTATTCGCGTGCCGGTCGGTTCCTGCACTTTAGGCAGAATGTTCAACGTATTGGGCGAACCGATCGACGGAGGCGAAAAAATTCCTCCCGAGGAAAAGCGCATGGACATCCACCGTGCCGCTCCCGCATTCAGCGAACAGCGACCCTCTGTGGAGATTCTGGAAACCGGCATTAAGGTCATCGATTTGCTGGAGCCGTATCCGAAGGGCGGAAAAATCGGACTGTTCGGCGGCGCGGGCGTGGGAAAAACCGTGCTGATTCAGGAGCTGATCCACAATGTCGCCATGCAGCACGGCGGATATTCGGTTTTCACCGGTGTCGGCGAACGTTCCCGCGAAGGAAACGATCTGTGGAAGGAAATGAAGGAAAGCGGCGTTTTCGACAAAACCGCGCTGGTCTTCGGACAAATGAACGAAGCGCCGGGCGTGCGTATGCGCGTTGCGCTTTCGGGACTGACGATGGCGGAGTATTTCCGCGACTGCGAACACAAGGACGTGCTGCTTTTCATTGACAATATTTTCCGTTTCGTGCAGGCGGGAAGCGAAGTGTCCACCCTGCTCGGACGGATGCCGTCCGCGGTCGGCTATCAGCCGACGCTTGCGGAAGAAATGGGCGCGCTTCAGGAGCGCATCACCTCCACCAAAAACGGATCGGTCACCTCGGTACAGGCGGTTTATGTCCCTGCCGACGACCTGACCGACCCGGCACCTGCCACCACCTTCTCCCATCTGGATGCCACGACGGTGCTCAGCCGCCGCATTTCCGAAATGGGCATTTACCCGGCGGTCGATCCGCTGGATTCCACCTCCCGTATTCTGGAGGCGGAGACGGTCGGTGACGAGCATTACCGCATTGCCCGCAGCGTGCAGGAATATTTGCAGAAATACCGCGAATTGCAGGACATTCTGGCAATTATCGGCATGGACGATCTTTCCGACGAGGATCGCACGGTCATCAACCGCGCCCGCCGTATTCAGCGTTTTCTGGCACAGCCAACGCACGTTGCCGAAAAATTCACCGGAATGCCTGGTGTGTATGTGCCGCTGACAGAGACCCTGCACAGCTTTGCCGCAATTCTCGGCGGCGAGGCGGACAGCCTCCCCGAAGCGGCGTTTTACAACGTCGGCACCATTGACGATGCCTTGAAGAAAGCAAAGGAGCTGTAAGCATGAACACGTTTGCGCTTTCGGTGTTTGCTTCCGACCATATTTTCTTTCAGGGTGACGCTGTGTCCCTCACCCTCCCCGCTACGGACGGGCTGTACGGCATACAAGCCAATCACCGCAATCTGATCGGCGCGGTCATTCCGGGAAAGCTCACCTTTACCCTTTCCGACGGCACTTCGCAGGTGGCAGCGGTTTCGGACGGGATGTTCAAGGTGGAAAACAACGACGTGTTGGTGCTGGTGGAAACCGCCGAGCGTCCGGAGGAAATCGACCTCAACCGTGCGCGGCGCGATGCCGCGCTGGCGAAGGAAGAACTGCTTCAGAAACAGAAAATCCGTGATCACCGCGCGGTGGAAGCGTCGCTGATGCGCGCGCTCAACCGTATGCGCGTGAAAACCGATAACGATCGGTACCTGTAACAGGTGTGCGGGGCGTGCCGCATGAAAATCCGACCATTTTTCGTGAATATTGCAGCGCGACCGGTGGTTTTACCGATCGCCGTAAGTACTGCGTGCCCGACGGCTTTGCCGTCGGGCACGTTTATTGCTCAAAAAAACTCTGCCGTCCGAAAAAAAGCCAACACTGCGAACGAGTCTTTTTTTGTCGGATGCGGCAAGTTCGGAAAAGTACAAAAACTCAAAATCCGCTTACAGACGCAAAACCTGTTTGCGCTTTTAAAAACGGGTTGCATACGCACAGCGGCACTTTTGCGGCAAAATTTCAGAAAACGAGAAAGCGGCGCGCGGGCAAGAGCCCGCGCGCCGCCGGTTTGCTTTTTGGAAAACGCTTGTGTTTTTCTTTTGGGGATGAAAATCAGTTCATACCGAGCAGCTGCTGCACCGTCGTGCTGTCCATGACCACATCATAGCAAACTGGACCGACGTTGTGACCGTAGATCGTACGGGGCTGCGCGGTGACATCATAGTTGATTCCCGCAAACGCCTGCTGGCAATAGCCGTCCGCACCGCGGATATCCGCGCCGACAGCCGCTGTCATATAGCCTGCCCACTCGGGTTCTTTCACCCACACGGTAAATCCGGTGGCGATGCCCAGCACGTCGCTGCCCTTTTCAAAGCGATAGAAATCGCCCCAGAAGTGCAGGATACTGCCGTTGACACGTTCGTCAGCAAAGCTGGTGCCTTTGATATCGGCTCCGGTCAGTTTGATCTCATAATGATCATTTACCCAAACCACTTTATCATCAGACAAACGGTAGTTCTTCACCGGGTTTTCGTCATTTTCCAGCGTCCACGGAAGCGGATAGATATCCACCGGTTTGCAATCGATCTGAGAACCGATGAACCAGTCGTCGGAATCCTTGCTGCGTGCGGCGAGGGTGATTTTTCCGAAGCACAGCGTAAACTGCGCATCATCCGGAAGGTCTTTTTCGGGATTGGCGTAAATCGCACCGATCGGAAGTGCATTGACGTAACGATCCGTCAATTCATACAGGTTCGAAGCATTGGTTCTGCCCGACGGGGTTACCTCGGAACGTCCTGCCGTACCCATATAAGAGGCGGTTTCATTCGGCACGCACATCTGCACATACAGCGGGTCCTCCATCTTGGAAATCGGAAGCACGCCGTCGTACTGATCGGGATTTTTGGTATAGGTTTCAGCGGAGAAGTGCAGCCACTTGATCGCGCCGTTTCCTGTGTGCGCATACTCCAGCACGCGCCACATGGTGTCGGCATCCACTTCAAACGTACCTTCGGCAATATAGTATCCGGGGGCTTCGATCGGGAAGACCGGTGTCGCGTCTCTTCCAATCGGGGTGACCGATGCGGCGGCGCACACGTCGAAATACTGCTTGCCGTCAATCTCGCGGCGGAAATTTTCCACATTTACTGCCCAAGTACCGCTTTCCGGATAGAGGAATTTTCCTGCGTCCGCCACGGTGGTATAGACACACTCCGTCTGTTTTCCGAAACGGAAGCTGCCGTTTTCCTTGACATACGGCACGAAGCAAAGCGTTGTGTCAAAATCATCCAGCGGAATCTGCGTCATGGTCGCGGTGAAGGTGACGGTTTCATCATCCTGTGCCTGCGGGTTCTGCACCGGAATATCCAGCACGTTTGCCGTATTTTCGCTTTGGATCATAGCGGCAATCGTAGCATAGCCGCCGTTTTCCAGCACGGATTTCGGAACGATCATCATTCCGAAGGAAACCGAAGCGGTTTCGGGATCATAGGTGCCTTGCAGTCCCAGCTGTGCCTTGATTGCCTGTGCCGTAAAGCTCAGACCGGCGCGGGTGTTTTCGGTACCCAGACGAACCTGCACGTCTTGGGTGCGCAGTCCGTTTTCCGCATCCTGTCCTGTGACAAACACACTTTGCAGGGACAGATGGCTGAATTTCTTGAAGGTCAGACGCACATATTTCACACGGGACACGTCGCCGGTGAAATCGTTCACTACAATGCCGTAGGACTGTTCGATTCTTCCGCTGCCCGTATAGGCAATAGCGTCGCCGTCATAGCCTTTCCTTTGTCTCGGTTTCCCCCAACGCAAAATCCGCAATTTTTGCGTTCCAGTTTTTTTCCGGTATGTGTATTCTATAATTTCTTTTGTATAAATACAAGTATTCAAATTGAAAGTTTTTGTCTAAAATGTCAAAATATTACTAAAATTTGAACGGAGTCAGCCAAAAGACCGCTCCGTTCTCCGGATTTATGCTCTTACTGTTAATTTCAGTTGATGCCCAGCAGCTGTTGTACCGTCGCGCTGTCCATGATCGTGTCGTAACGGTTCGGTCCGACGTTGTGACCGTAGACGGTCTTGGATTGATTGGTGATGGAAAAGTAACGGCTGTTGAAGGTCTGGTGGCAGGGTTCTCCGGTCTGGCGGCAGTCCGCCCCTGTGTCACCCACCAAAAATCCCGACCATTCCGGCTCTTTGACCCAAACCTTATAGCTTGTGGCAATTCCTTCGATGCTGTTTTTATCATCAAAGTTGTAGAAAGTGCTCCAGGTGTGGAACACTGCCCACGTGACACGGGAATCGGTGAATTTTTTGCCCTTCAGATCGGCGCCCGTGACGGTGACTTCATAGTGATCGTCCACCCATTTCACGTTCGTATCGCGCCCGACATTATAAGATTTGACGGGGTTGTCGTCGTTTTCGAGCTGCCACGGAATCGGATAGATATTTCCGAGTGAGGAAGGACCGTGGTGAATGTTGTCCGGTCCTGTTGTCGAGTTCATCGCCAAAAACCAGCCCTGGCCGTCGTCCTTACGAACCGCCAGCCGCATTTCGCCGAAGCACAGCGTAACCTGCGCGTCATCCGGAAGAAGATCCGATTTGTCTTTTTGCAGATAAATTGCACAAAGGGCAGTCAAGCTTCCGGCGGTGTTTTTCTTAACCTCAAAATTGTTATTTCCGTTTCCTGTTCCGCCGTAAACAGTGCTTTCGTGCGGCAGGCAGAGCTGCAAATACATCGAGTCATTGATTTTGGAAATCGGCAGAGTGCCCACAAACGGATCGGAATTTCCCTGCCAGTTTTCGGTTTTGAAATCCTTCCATTTCAGTGCGCCCGCACCGGTGCAGTCCGCTTCGATGACGCGATACAGCGTATCGGCATCCACCGGGCAAACAATGTTTTCCGCAAAGTAGTAACCCTGTGCGCTCTCGGGAAGCAGGGCGCTCCAATCGTTCGTCACAGGCGTAACGGAAGCGGCGGCTGCCACATCGAGGTAGGTCTTGGAGTCGATGGTGCGAGCAAAGTCCTCCGGTTTCACTTCCCAAGTGCCTTCGGTCGGATAGAGGAAGTTGCCGACGGTTTTCAGTCCCCCATAGGATGCTTCGGTTTGTTTACCGAAAGTATATGTGCTACCGTTCTTTACATATGGTACAACTACAAACGTGGTATCAAACTCATTCAACGGAATCTGTGTGCGGACAGCGGCATAGGTGAAGCTCTGCGCGTCCTGCGCGAGAATTTCTTCCGCGGTCAGATCGATGATTCCGCTTGTCGTGCCTGCTGCCACACGTGCAGCGATGGTCGCAAAACCGCTCTCCTGCAAGGTTGCTTTGGAAAGCAGCATCACGCCGGCGGTGAGAGTCGGATCGTTGAGGGCAAAGGTGCCTTCGATACCGAACGCCGCTTTGTCCGCATCAACGGTAAAGTGCATTCCCGAACGGGTCGTTCCCTGGGCAAGGCGAATCTGAATGTCGCCCATCTTTAGTCCGTTTTCGCTGTCTGTTCCGCGCACGCACAGGTCATTGAGTGCAAGGCGGGAATAATTTTTGAAGGTGATACGGACATACTTCACGCCCGTGACCAATCCGGTGAAATTTTTCGCCGAGAAACCTTCGGTACGGTAGGCTTCCGTGCCGTAAACGGCGGTTGCGGTACCGTCGAAACGGTAGACGCTGCGGTAGTTGATGCCGTCTGCCGAAACTTCGATTTCATAGGCTTTGATTGTGGAATTGCGGTTATAACGCTCGGTGGTGCCATCGGGGAAATAGCTAACCAGCGAGAAGTCTACCGAGGAAATGTCCGTCACGTGCGGCAGAATTGCCGTCAGCACGGTATCCTCATGCTCCGCATTTCCCTCGCTTCCCGTTTCCCACTCGCCGATACGCCAATAAGTCTCCGCGTTGCCGTCGGTGAGGTTGGAAGTCGGATAGTTCGCCACGCCCTGCGAAGCGGTGATCTCTGTCGGATAAATCTTTTCATCCGTCAGCGCGCTTGGCGAGCCGTTGAACGAAACTTCACTGATCGCCAGGCAGGTCTCCGGATTCTGTCCGTACACGCACAGGCGAACATATTTTACTTTCTGCGCATTGATTTCCGTGATGTCCGTGCGGCGGTGATCTTCTCCCGCTGCCGCGCCGTCCGTCACCGATGCCGCCTTGGTATACACGAGTCCGTCTGCGGAAACGTACACGTCATACGAAGTTGCCACGGCACTGCTGGTGTAAGAACCGCCCCATACGATGCGCGCGGTATCCAGGTCATACACCTCGTCCAGCGTCAGATCAAATGAAACGACGGCGGGGATGCCTGTCCATGTGCGCATGAAGAAGGTGTTGTCTTTGCCGTCAATAATCTTGGAAATATTGCCCTGATCTCCGTGCCAGATGTCCTGGCTGATTGCCCGCGTCGAAGCCGCCGTCGGACGGATCACGGTCTCGTCGCCGCAAATCTGCAATTCGCTGATTGCCAGACGAGCCACATTTTTGAAAATCAGCTTGACATATTTCACGCCGCGCACGCTGCCGTCAAACGCGGAAACGGAAGCGGCTTCCGTTTGCAGTGCTTCACGGTTGCCGTAAAGTGCGCGCATGGTGCCGTCAAAGCGGTAAACCGTGCGGTAATCCGCGCCGTTTGCGGAAACAGCCACTTCATACGCATGGATACGGCTTTCACGGTTGTAATAATCGGTCACATTCTCCGGGAAATAACTCACCAGAGAGAAGTCCACCGCCCGAAGATCGGTCGCCTTCGGAAGCGCTATCGTCAACACGATATCTTTGTGCTCGGCATTGCCTTCGCTGCCGCGCTCCCATTCGCCGCTCTTCCAGAACGTGTCCTTGTCATCGTCGATGAGATTTGCGGCAAGTGCCGCGCCCTGCGACGCCGTGACCGTCAAGCCGCTCATGCCCGCTTCCGGTGCGGTACCGGGAGTACCGGTGAACGAGATTTCCGCAAGTGCCAGGCACTGGCTCGGAATCTGTCCGTAAGCGTTCAGACGCAGGTACTTGATGCCCGCCGCATTTGCCAAAGCAAATTCGTCGGTGCGGGTATAGTCCTCTCCGCGTTCGGTCAGACCGGAAACTTCGTATAATTTGCGGTAATATACGCCGTCTGCCGAACCGTAGAGTGCGTAGGAGTTGGCTACCGACGAGAAGGAAGCGTTTCTTCCTCCCCATACAATGCGCGCCGCGGTGAGATCACTGTAATTCTCCAGTGTGAACTCAAACGTCGCCGCGTTAGCAACATTCCGCCATTTTCTCATAAAAAAGGTATTGTCGTTGCCATCGATAATTTTGGACGCATCGCCTTGATTGGCGTGCCATTTGTCCTCAGAGGTCGCGAGAGTGCTTGCGCTGACCGGGCGAATGACTTCACCGTCCGCGAATGCAGACAATGGCAGCAAGCCGGCAGTCAGTAGTGTCAGTGCTGTGATGAGTGCAGTGAATTTCTTGAACATACGCCCTCCTGATTTTAGATAGATTTTCCCGGACAAAGCTTCTCTGTCGGCACGCGTTTCCCCTGTTTGAAAGCGTAGCCTTTCCTTTGTCTCGGTTTCCCCCCAACGCAAAATCCGCAATTTTTGCGTTCCGGGTTTTTCCCGGTACGTGTATTCTATCATTTCTTTTGTATAAATACAAGTACTTAAGTTGAAAAATTTTGTCGTAAATGTCAAAATATTACTAAAATTTGAACGGAGTCAATCAAAAGATTGCTCCGTTCTCGGTTTTTACGAAAATTTTATTTTGTCGGCAGACGATCGGGGGTCTGATATTTGTCCATTTCCATCAGCTCCTGCACCTTTTCGCTGTCCATGATTGCATCGTAGTTTTTCGGTCCGACATTGTGTCCGATCGAAATCGTCGGTTCGGTCGTGATGATGACATTTCTGCCGTTGTACGCCTGCTGCGTGGCAATATTATTTCCGCGCAGATCTGTACCTGCACCTCCGGCGACCAGATAGCCCGCATATTCCGGTTCCTTCACCCACACCACATAGCTTGACGCCAAGCCCAAAATGTCCGAACCGTGGTCATAGTAATAGAAATCGCCCCAGAAGTGCAGAAGGCTTGATTCCACGCGTTCGTCGTCAAAGGAAGCGCCCGTGAAGTCCCCGCCGTACAGTTTGACTTCGTAATGCCCGTCTACTTCCGTGATCCTCTCTTCGGCAATCCGCTGGCTATAGACGGGATTCTCGTCGTTTTCCAGCGTCCACGGCAGCGGGTAGATATGCACCGGCTTTGCCATCGTCTCCGAGGCGACAAACCAACCGTCGGAATCCTTGGTGCGCGCGTACAGCTTGATCGGTCCGAAGCAGAGGGTAATCTCCGCATCGTCCGGCAGTTCTTTTCCTTCGATCAGCCCCACGGCGGCAATCGGAAGCGCATTTCTGTATTCATCCGCCACCGCATACATATTGGTCGCGTTGATACGATCGCGAAAACTGCATCCCGGATTCGGCAGACACATATCCACATACAGCGGATCGCTCATTCTGGAAATCGGCAGAATTCCGTCAAACTGATCCTCGCAGTCAATCCACATATCAGGTTTGAAGCCCGTCCATTTGATTGATCCGTCGCCTTTGAACGGATATTCCACCACGCGCAGAATCGTGTCGCGATCCAAAAGATAGACGCCTTTTTCAATGTAATAACCGACAAAACCGTCCACTTCGGGGAAAAACTCGTCGTCTGTCGGACGGCGTGGAGCATCGGCAGCCGCCGCAGAAACATCAAAATACTTCTCGCCGTCGATTTCGCGGATATAGTCCGCGACGTTCAGCGTCCACGAGGACGTATTCCTTTTCGATGAATTGTCCTTACTCTCCTTCGCCGACGATACCTTTGCCGAGCTGTCCTCCCGCGACGAGGCGGTTTGTGCTTTTTCGCAGCCGCATAAGAACAAGCAGAGCAAAATGATCCCGATTTTCTTCACAAGATCTCCTCCCAATCAGACCGTCGCGAAGACGGCTTCTTTTATCTTGTGACTCGCTGAGTCATCATTTGTATTATAGCACCTTTTTTTGCCTTCTTAAATGGAATTTCGTTACAATTGTATGGAGATATGTTACAGTCAAAGGGGCGGATTTTCGTTTTCACGAAAATCCGCCCCTTTGATTCTTGAGAAAGTTATGCTCCGAACGCCTCATTGTAATTCACGTATTTGAATTCAATGACGGTGCCCTCTTTGACCACAGTCTCTTTTGCTCCGAAGTCGGAGAGCTTGCCGTCTACATACAGCAGCCAGCCATCGGTCTGTGTGGAAGCAATGCCGCCGAAATTGTCAAAGAAACCGTTCTCGTAGGTGTACGAAACCTTGTTGCTCTGGCAAATGCTCAAAATTGCCTCTTCTGCCGTCGCTTTGTTCTCGGAAACTTTGACGTCACCGCTCACCACGGAATTTCCCTCCGCGTCCACGATGGACACGCTGCAGGTGATCGTTTTTTCGCCGCAAGCCGCAAACGAAGTGATGACGATCAACATGACCATCAAAACGGAAAGTGCCTTTTTCATACTCTTTCCCCTCCTTTCGATTTGCTCAGCCGACGGGTATTATAGCAAAATTCCCCGAAAATGTCAATACACCGCGCTGTCGAACGTCGTCGGAAGTTTTTTTGCGTGAAGGGCTTGACAAATTCGCTTTTTTGAGCTATAATAGCTTAGCAATCAGATATCGCGGGGTAGAGCAGTTGGTAGCTCGTCGGGCTCATAACCCGGAGGTCGTGAGGTTCAAGTCCCACCCCCGCAACCATAAGTCCACCGTAATTTCGATAGAATTAGGGTGGACTTTTTCTTATTCTGCACATAGCAGAATTGTTTAGTAGATATAGCAAATCATGATTTGAGGAGGGTAGTGTATGGATATTTCGTTCAATCAGGAGAACCAAAAGTTTAATTACAGAGTGTGTGCAATGATAATTTCGGGAAACAGGATTCTGGCGATGCACGATGAACGTTCACCATACTTTTACCTTCCGGGCGGAAGGGTTAAGATGGGTGAAACGGCTGAGCAGGCGGTGGTACGGGAAATTTGGGAAGAACTTGGCGTGACCCTGAAGATCGCTCGCCCATTGTGGCTCAATCAGGCATTTTTCACTGAAGATGTGGATGGTATTCGTTATCACGAGTTGTGTATTTATTTTTTGATGGACATCTCAAATACAGATTTATCGGAAAGAAGCAACAGCTTTACTCTAACAGAAGGTAAACATACACATACATTTGAATGGTTAGAGTTTGACAGATTGAAGGACGAATACTTCTACCCAATCTTTTTGAAGAATGAAATCTTCGATCTTCCGAAGGAGTTTACCATTCGCACAGAATTGGAGTGATAACTTCCGGCTTGCCGCAGAGTGCCGACGCAGTGCCAAAAACAATGCCCCCTTAAATCAAGAACTGCCCCACCTGAACTGATGTTGAACCCCTTAAACGGGCTCTACCAAAATTACGGTTCTTTGCAAAAAAGCACTTGCATGTGCAAGTGCTTTTTTCAACGAAATAAATCCCTTCGGGATTTGTGAAATGCACTTCGTGCGTGAAATATGCCTGTGGCACGTGAAAAGCCTGCGGTCGTGAATGAATTTATTTCATTTCACATTGCGACCAAGGGGGGAATATTTCACAAGGGGCTAAGCCGTTATTTCACATTCGGCAACAGGCGGATATTTCACCTTATTATCGTGCCATCTTTTTTGGCGGTGCGATACATGAAAAACCGCTTGACTAAGCCATTTGTGCAAAGTCAGGCGGTTTTCTTTTTGCCGTAAAACAGGCGTTTTTTCCAAGTTTTTTTCAAGTCTTTTATAAAGCTATGCTTTTTTGAGAAATATTTCTGAAAGTATATCCGCATTCTTTTTGTCGGCTTCCTCCATCACATGAGCGTATATATTCGCCGTTGTGCTGACCTGTGCGTGACCCAAACGCTTTGAAATCGAAACGCTGTCAACGCCATTGAAGTACAGTATACTTGCCATAGTATGCCGGAAAGCGTGAGCGTTTATATGCGGCAGACCGTAACGCTTTGAAAACTTTTGCAAATAATTCGGTACGCTGTCGGGATGCAACGGTTCACCGTCATAGCGGGCAAAAACAAAATTTTTCGTTTTAAATAATATACCCTGTTTCATATACTCTTTGTTTTGCTCTTGTCGATATTCCTTCAATAATGCGATCGTTTCGGCAGGAACAGAGACATAACGCTTTGATCTTTCGGTTTTCGGCGTGCTTTCATATACGCCGATATCCGAAGAATACAGAATACTGTTGCAAATATAAAGCTGTTTATTTTCAAAATCTACCTTGTCCCATTTCAGCCCAAGAATTTCCCCACGCCTTGCACCGGTAATCAAAAGCAAGTGAACCAACACACGCCACTTTAACGGCTCATTTTTCAACGCTTCCCGTATTGCCTGTACCTGTTCCGGTTGAAAATAATTGACTTCATGCTCCTGCATTTTCGGCTTGTCTGCTCTTTGGGCAAGATTAAACGGTATAAGCCCCTCTTTAACCGCCTGTTCCAACACAGCGGAAATCAAACGGTGATGTTCTATTATCGTTTTATTGCTCAACTTGCCGCCTGTTTGTTTATTCAAACCGTCTGATGACAAATAGGTGTACAGGGTATTCAGGTGTTCCACGCGCAAATCTTTCAGCTTTATATGCCCAATCTGCGGGTATATGCGTTCCGCCAATTCTTTATAACGGACAATCGTTGAATGTTTTGTCCCTCTGTTTTCTTTTAGGTTAATGACATAATCACAATAAGCCGCAAAGGTTTGTCGGGTATCTGCCCGGATACCCTCTTTACATTCTTTTTCAAAGGTCGCTGCAAATGCAGCGGCTTTTTTCGTGCCGTTTCTTCTTTCCAAGTCGGTTCAACATTGAATGTTGCGGTATACGGCTTTAATTGTTTACCGTCTGCCCCTCTGCCACGATGAACACGGATTGAAAAAGAAATCAACTGTCCGTCTTTATTCCGTCTTTCCTGTATGTTCGCCATTGTTTACACCGTCCTTGTATACTTGTTGTCCTATATCTAAATAATCTGATTTTAATCTTATTGCTTCATCAGAGGAAATCCCGTTTGTTAATAAACGAAACTTTTCAAGAAATTTTCCGAAAAATTCTGACAAAACATACTTGCCGCCATTCACAGCCGCTGATAAGTCAGCAATTTCTTTTGCTGTTTCGTGTACTTCCTTTGCGCTTGACGCATAGCGTAATTTGACGGGAGCTGAACGAATTTTGGAGAAATAATCATTAGTATTTTCTATTAGGTCACAGATATCGCCGCATATATATCTGTTATTGTATAATTCTTCAATTAACAGATTAATAAATCTCATTATCACCTTGTTTTCAATAGAGGTATTAAATGATTTTAATGCTTCTATTGTATCGTTTGAAAGCCCTGTCGTTTTTGCAGTTTTTACATTATCTGATTTTATGCCCCGAATAAAATAGTCACAGTCAACATCAAAAAAATTTGCGACTTCTATAATCTCTTCTGCCTGCATTGCTTGAATCCCTGTTTCCCACTTTGCAATTTTTTGTCGGCTTATGGGTATATTCAAGTCTTTTAATTTGTCCGCTAACGCCGTCTGCGTTAAGCCTTTTTTTTCTCGTTCGTTTCGTATTCTTTCCCCTATTTCAATCAATGTTTCATTTCTTGAATATTCCATAGATAAAAAACCTCATTTGTAACAAATTCGAACAAATATAAAATGTGTTCGAATTTGTTTGACAATTTGCCGATAGCGCGCTATAATAAGAGTATGAAAAAGCGAACAAACAATAAAAATGTTCTCGTTCTCTTTCTCTTACATTATAGCCTCATTGTAACTTTGTGTCAAGAGGTAAAGAAAAAAATAAATCGAAAGGGGGTGTAAAAATGACCGATACACAAATTGCCGAAATGGCGAGAGCGGAAAGGCTTGAATATTTTCGCAAATGGCGAGCAAAAAACAAAGATAAAGTCAAAGAAGCCAACCGCAAATACTGGGAGCGAAAACAAAGCCCTTTGCATCTCGTTTTTTCGTAGAGTATTGCGCAGTCAACCTGCCGAATCTCCGGCCGGTAATGTCTGATGTGGCATAGTTTTTCATGCTTTTGCAACCACAATGCGTTTTACGACCGGACACAAGCTCGGAGGCCGTTGCCTCGCAGGTATAGCTGCATTTGCACAGGCAAGTCCAATATGACCCCATTTTCGTGCGCTTCCGGCTCTTTCCAACAACACGGAGGTCGCCGAAGGTCTGTCCAAGCAAGTTGTAGGCATTGGCCTGATACGCCATTTCTTTCCGCAGACAGCCGCAGCTCTGAGATCCGCCATATAGCAGTGACCGCTCCAGCACATACCGCTCCGTGCCGCAGTCGCACCGGCACAGATATCTCCGCTCACCTCGTGGGGATGTTATGCATCCATCGAGCACTGTCCAGCGACCAAACCTCTGGCCGCTTTGAAGCCGCTGTTCTGTTTTCTGATCTGTCATTGTTATGAGTTTACATTGTCCTCGCCAAAGAACGCACCTTGCTTGCAAAGCTCGTAGTAGCATTTCGCGCAAAGCCGTCCCTGCCCCTGGACATAGTATTTTCGATGAGAGATTGGCGTGTTTTGGGGAACGTTGGTCAGATGCCAGCACAGAACGCAGCGATCCATCTTCTCCCATCTGCTGCTGTTGGCACGAGAGCGGCGGTTTCTTTTTCTGTCCAAATCGATAATATTGTTTGCCATGTATAAGCCTCACTTTTCCATCGGTGTCGGAGCCGGAGAGGGTGCAGCTATCTCCTCGCGGTTGCAGAACACCGTCACCCGGGTCTTGCCGCCCTTGGTGCAGGTATAGAGGACAAGATCGTACCCGCTGTTTTGTACTGCATCTACTTCGTTGGGGTTCAGCGTTTCGATCTTTTCAACGCTGTAGGTGTTGACGATACCCTCCATGTCCGTAAAGGTAACGGTATCTCCCTCCGACAGGTCTTTCAGATGGCCAAAATGGCTTTCGTAATTGTGCGCGGCAATGACAAGATCGTCCGTGCGAGAAGAGCCGAATTGACGGCAGGGTGCAAGCTTCAGCCGGTTATAATCCCATTCAGACATAACAGGCAGCTTCAGCTCCAGCACCGGAATTTCGACATAGCCCACATATTCATAGCCATCCAGCATCACGACCGGCATTTGGGGGTCAAGCGGCGTCGTAGACGGAGCTGCCTCCGGCTGCGTACTGATAACCGGTACTTTTATTTTTTTCGTTTCAATAACCGACTCGACGTTTTCCAGCAGGCTCTCGGCTTCCTGCCCGGCTTGTACGTCCTCCTGACGGTTATGGAAGAAAAGGAGCAGTGCCGAAAGGATCAGCACTGCTCCCACTGCTACGATGGCAATGCCCGTTTTTTTAGGCATTATTTTCTCTCTTTTTCTTCACCAGAATTGCCCCGCCGAGAGATACAAGGACAAGTCCCGCGCCGCCGAGCACCCAGATAGGCCAGTTGAGCTGACCGGTCTGGATCAAACTGCGGGTATTGGTGATGGTAACGACATTACCGGAGACACTGTAAGACGGGACATAGCCCTTAGGGATATTGGACTCGATAACCTGCCAGTTTCCGTAGGCGCTCAGGTCTTTCCAAGTGTACGTCCAGTTATTCCATGCGCCGAGACGTACCGTCTCGTAGGGAACATCGCCGTTATAAAGCGTAACGGTCACGGAATCCGGGCGATCCTTCCTATCATCGCTGCTCCACACCTTGCGGACAACGACATCCAGAGGATAGGAGGGGTCAGGGTCGGGATCGGGCTTGGGCGGCGTTTTCTTTGTGTTGGTGATGGTCGTCAGCGTGCCCACGGTGTTGTAGCTGACAGTGTACCCGGCAGGAACCTCCGCTTCCTCGACAGTCCAGGTATGGCCTTCCAGAAGCCGGTCAAAGGTGTATGCCCAGCCGTTTGCCGCGTTCAGCTCCTGAGAGCTTTCAACCTTGCCGTCTTTCAGCAGATTGACGGTCACGCTGTCATTTGCATGGTTTGCATTGCCGTCAGACCAGACCTTGCGGACGGAAAGCTGGCTTTCGTTGTAAGCTTCCACATGGAAAATCCAGTCCACTTCGCCCACGCGGTTGGCGTACTTGTTGTCCAGCTCGATGGGGACGCTCAGCTCGACTTTCAGCGTGGCCGTCTCGCCTGTGCGGAAGGTGCCGAGAAGCTTATTGCTTTTCAGCCCATCCAGTTGGTCTGGAGAAACTTCATAGATCAGCTCCGTGCCGTTCCAGACCTTCATGGAGAGCTTGGACAGAAATTCCGTCATGGTGGCGACGGTTTCCTTCTCTGCGACCTTGGGACTGAGCGGATTGTCCGTCTCGTCATGTGCCTCGGCTCTCATGTAGAGATTCACGAAATCGCAGTCGGTCGCGGAGTTGGTAAAGGTAATGGTCTCCGTCACGGTATCGCCGGGCATGACGTTCTTGAAATTGCCGAACAGGTCAGTCTCCGTGTACTCGCTGCCGGGCTGGAAATCAAACCCCTTTGAGAACCCTTCAAACGTGATGGAAGGAGACGCTGCAAAGGCCGTTACCGACATGCTCATCACTACGAGCAGCATCAGCACAAGGGATGTGATTGCTTTGAATGACTTTTTCATGATCTCCACCCCCCTTAGTTACCAGTCGGAACGACCAGATTGCCGTTCGTATCGATTGAGAAGCCTGCGCCCCAGGCTGCCTTGACGGCTTCTTCCGGAACGCTCTGGATAGCCTCGGCCATCACGTCGATAGCCTGCTTGCCGCCGTCCGCATCCCGGTAGTAGCCGACCAGCGTCATGCTGTCTGTCAGGTTGGTTTCCGGTTTCTGCTTCGGTGCGACGGGTTTTGTGTAGTAGTAATAATCGCCATACTTCTCCCAGTCTGTGCCCAGCGTAAATGCGGGGAGGGATGCGGTGCCGCCGATGTGCTGCCTCTGGTCGTTTGTGCGGTAAGTCACCAGCTTGACGCGGATAAAAGCATCGATCGTGCCGGTATTCTTCACGTTGACGTTGGTCTTCACGCCCGTGCTGCCATCAAACTTTTCCGTCACTTCGCAAGTCACCTTGGTGGGAAGGAATTTATTCTGAATCGGAGCGTCTTTTGTGCTCAGCCATGCAAGCGTGCCGCCGATGGCCAGAGCAAGAAGGAGTACGGTCGCAATTACCATGGTCGTCAGGCGGCCAGTCCGGAGCGCTTTTCCATGCGCCGGAGCTGCTGCCTTGCGGTGCTTGCCTTCATATCTGCCTCTATACATCTTCATTCCCTCCTTCCTCAGTGATTCGTGCCGAAGATGTTCCGAACAACCTCACTGAAACCATTCAGCCACTGATTGTTGTTCTTCGTGTTGGTGCAGGTGATGCTGCCGGTGGGATTCTGTGCCGTCAGCTCCGCGCTGCCGCTGTTATTGGCAGAATAGCGCCAGCTCCAGCCGGTGTTCTCGCTGATGGTGTAAGTACCGATGGGCAGCTCAACAAGGGTTTCCGTGCCGTTGCCCCAGACGGTCACTTCGGAATACTTCACGCCGTCCTTGTAAACATCGAACACATAGGACTCATCGCCTGCGCCGCCCTGCTTGGTAATATTCAGTGTGCAGGTCTGGATGTGGATCAGGAATGCGGGCGCACCGGGATTTGCCGGGGTTTCCCAACCGCAATCAGAAGCGCAGTTCTGATGCACGAATGTGGTATGCTCGTTTATATTTTCCGTCTCGATCTTGACCGTAGCCGATACGGGGACATCCTGCTTGGTGTATTTGCCGCCATTGAGCTTGCTTTCATCCGGCGTGTAAGTGATATCCAGCGTCGGCTTTTCTCCGAGCATTTCGCTGGGAACAGCCTCAGTGGTACCATGCATCCACTTTTCCGTGCCAACACGATTGCTGCTGTAATCGTTGTTTGTGGGGACGGTCTCGCCATAGTAGGCAGTGGAATCCTTGAATGTCAGCTCCGGTTTGAAGACGTAAATGTTAGCGGCAGGATCGTTGACGCCGGTTTTCGCAGTTGCTGCGTCACCCTTTGCGGCGGTAGAAGTACCCTCGTTCTTGGGCGATACAGTGACTTCAACGGTATAGGTCGTATCTTCTTTCAGATTTTCAAGCTTGTCAGAAATGACTTTGCCGTCCTTGTCCTTGACCGCAACGGTGATATCAACATATTCGGTCTGCCAGTCCTGAAGGCCGTAGTTTTCCTCGCTGAGATCCAGCTTTACGTCGCCAACGCTGATTTCAGCGCCGTCCTTGAGCTGATCGGCGGTAACTTCGCCCTTGAGATAGACATTCTTGTCCTTAGCCGTGACGGTCACGTCCTTGATGGGAACATTGACTTTGGGCTGCTCGAAGGTCATAACAGGGGTCTGCGCGGAACCGTTCTCGTAGATACCCGCGCTTGCGTTGGTGATAACATCGTTGCCGCCCAGGAAACCGCTCTTGGGGGATACATCAAAAGAAATAACCAGTTTTTTGCCGCGAACGGTAGTATTGCCCTGCGCATCTGTTTCGGTGCCACACCAATTTTCAGAGAAATTAAAGCCAGTTACGCTGACCTGGTCGCCGTTGACCGTGGCAGATGCACCGCCATTGCCGCCGCTGGTACTGCTCCATGTGTAGGTATCTCCGTCTTTCCCAGTACAGTTATAAGTATCGATCCGAATATCGCTTGCAGTCGTCCCGGCAGGCAACGTGAAGTACGGGGAAATGATGTCCTTCACGACCGTCTCGCTGCCCAGCGTGGTCTGAGAGCCGCCCGTCTCAATCTGGTCGGAAATCTGCTGGAAAATATTGCTCAAAGAAGCCGAGTCACCAGCAGAGAGGTAGTAGCTGGGCGTGCGGGGAGTTCCGTTGTTGGAAGAAACCTGTTGCATGAACCAGTTACAGGCAGCGGACATCTCTGCATCTGTATAGTTCTTATAGCCCCAGCCATCTTCGTAGTAGTCATAGCTTGGCTTGCTTCCTGCACTGCCTGCGTCGGCACCAGAAAACACGCCTATGGAATATACAGTAGCACCTAAGCCCTTGATTGCATTCGAAGTTGTAATCGCGCTGTTAGCCACGTCCCCCTCAAATCCATTAACGCTTGTAGGCGAGCCGTCGGTGAAAACAATCACAACTCTGTTCCTCTTTTCACCGGTGGGGACAGGATTTGCGTCCAGAATCTTCTCAGCCATGTTCATGCCAAGGTCGATCCGCGTTGCGCCTTGCGCTGCAAGCGCGCTAATCGCGTCATTGACCATGGCCTGCCCATCAGCAGTATCCATATCCTGTACAACATCAATATAATTCTGATTGGTGATGCTGTTGTAGGCTATACCAACACTTCCACTGTTCCATCCGCTGATAGAAAGCAACTCGGTGTTATTGCCGTAATCAGACTGGCTTGCAAAACCAACAACAGCGATGCGGTGGTTAATGTTGTCGTCGGTCGTTGTAATTTTTCCATCTGCTCCAGCCGCCTTGGCAGCAACTGCGTTTACAAAGCTGCTTGCAGCTGCCTTAATCGCAGCGAGGCGTGAGCCGCCGCCGGAAGTGGTTGTACTGCGCTGATAAAAAGCAGGCGTATATCTCGTGTTTGCACCGGTGGACGTGCCAATGGTTTGGATTGTACCGTTGGTGTCTGTGTAGGTGTATGTGTAAACGTTCTGATCTTCATTTGCTACGGCAAGGTACAAATAACTGTCATCCGTGTTTTGGAAAGTAGGCGAATGACGGCTACCCTCGCTGTTCTGGTTTAAGATAGTTCCGTCCTCAAGTGCATATGTGCAATTGTAGTTATCCAACCAGCTATCACGCTCGCGGGTATAGACTACCTTTTTAATCTCACCATTGACATAGGTATACAGATTATCTTTGTTTTCCCAATAGTTTGTATATCCGCGGTCACTGTTGTCATTCCGGCCTTTTGCTATTTTATTATAGGTGAGCGTTTGCTGAAGCGTTACGGAAACGGATACAAAGGAACCGTCTTTCAGCTTATGCCAAAGGTTGGCGCTGCCGCCGCTATGTCGTCTTCCATAGTTGCTTCCGTTTTGCGTGTTATTTCCCGTATACGCTGTATACTGCACCTGCCCAATATCATCTGCCATGGAGCCGGACTGATCAAGTACAAGAATGATATCCGTAGGAATATCCTTTTCTTGGACAGTTGTAGTCTTGGAGCCGGTTGCAAAGGCTTCCAGCGTGATGGTATAGGAGCCATCTTTGTTGGCAGTAGCCGTCTTGCTGATTTTCATGCCGTTGTCGGAGTCACTTTCCGCATAGGCTGTCGTGCCAGGCACAATTAGCGTGCAAAAGATAGACAGACATAAAAGCAGCGATAGAATCCTCGTCTTTTTCATTCTCTGCCTCCTCAATTATTCCCGCCAGTAACTGGATCGCCAAAGGGCGCGACATAGGTGTAGTTTACAGTCGGACGCACAATTTCACTTGGCACAGTTTCCTCTACCACATCATTTTCAATGGTTACAGCAGGTAGAGGAACGGTTTCAAGAGATTTGATGTGTGCTTCGACCTTCTGAATTTGCTCATCGGAAAGCAGGCCAAAATACTCTTCCGGCGTTTCAGCGATGAGATCTTCCAAAGCCTCCTGCGTGGTGCAGGTCATGATCTTATTGAACAGATGGCAGGGGCATTTGCAGTCTGCACCGGTGCAGTCGTCGGAGCAGGTATCTATATGAGAGGGAACTGCGGGCTTTTCAGGAGCGACATAGAGAGGGCATCCCTCTTTGTGCGCTTCGCCCTCGGCAGGCTGCGGATCGCAGGTGCAGGTCTTGGCCGGTTCCTCAGTCGGAGTCTCAGTCGGCGCTTCCGTCCCTTCCGGAGCCGGGGTTTCCGTCGTGTCCGGCGCAGGCGTCGTGGTCTCGGTGGGAACCTCGATTGTGCCGTTGCTGGAGGCCTGATCGGTGGAGACGGCCAGCGTACCGGGGAGCACGACGGCGATCACCAGCGCAAGGCTGACAACAACTGCAAATAGCTTTTTCTTGTTCATATCGCTACCTCCTTATGCGTTCGGCCAGCCCTTGGCATCCATGACAATATCGCCGTTGTTGGCAGTCTGTACCGCCTGCGCAGCGACATCGACGGTCGCCGTCGCGTTCTGGTACTCGTTGCCCATGGTGACGTTGAAGGTCACAGCCGTGAAGATCGGTTCGGTGACTTCACCGGGCTTCAGAACTTTGTTATAATAAAGGTATCCGTCTTTGCCCTGCGTCCAGTCCGTCAGGTTGAGGTTCAGCTCCACAAACGAGGTGTCAGGTGTGCCGTCGCCTGCAAGCTGAATATCCTTCGTGACCAGCACGCGAACCCATGCATCAGACGCGCCGGTATTCTTGATCTCTGCAATTTTCGTGACGGTCGTGCCGGGCATGATACCGGTCACATCTTCAAAGGGCGTCTGTTTGTCTTCGTCCGCCCACTCCTGCACGGCGATTTCCACGCCGCCGGTAGTAATGACGTTATGCGCCTTCCCCTCGGAGGTGAAGTACGCAAGGGTTCCTGCGGCAAGCGTGGCGATGCAGATCGCCAGTACCGACAGAATCAAGAGTTTTCGCTTCATAGTCGTGCTCCTCTCAAACTGGTATTGCCATAACCCGTAAGGGATATGAAAACAGGTTTCTATGATCGTGTCAGACCATATGAGAACATCCGGTCTTTCCGGGTGCTCTCATATGGCCTGCACCACGAAGGGTGCAGAGCCACAGGGAAAATGCAGTAACGGTCATACGACCATACGGGAACATCCGAGTGCACCGGATGCTCCCGTATGGTCTGCGCCCCGAAGGGCACAGACCATGTAAGGGAATTAGAAATTACTGCCAGTTGGAAGCAGTGGTGCCCCAGGGATTGTACTGAGCGCCAAATGCAGCCTCCATAGCGGCGGTAGCATTGTCAAAGCCCTCGGCCTGGCAAGCAATGGCGAACACCGGGCAGGAAACCTTGCTCCAGTCCCAACCGTCGTCCAGAGTGACTTCCTCGCCAAAGGCGTAGCACTTGCCGTCCTTGATGTCGAAGGTCTTATCGAGGTACACGCCCTGCACGAGCTGCTCAGTGGTAGCACCGGAATCAACAGCCTGATAATAGTCAGCGTAGTAAACGTTGTACTTGATGCCATCGCTCAGAGTAGTCTCGAAGTAGTTCCACTTGCCATCGTGCTTCCAGATCCACTCGACACCCTCGGTAGATCTACCTGCCGTGTTGCCAAAGTTGAAATGCAGGACGTTCAGGCCAGCATTGAAGGTCTCATAGCCATCGTCCAGAGCGGAGGGGATGGCGAAGTACGCGCGGATGTAAGCCTTTTCAGAACCGATGTTCTTGATGGTGACCATCTTGTCAACATAGTTCTTCGCGGTGGGCATACCGAGGGCATCCTTCTCGCCCTGGGCAGAGCCAACGATGGGGTACAGTTTCTTGTTCTGGGTGAAGTCCTGCTTGCCGCCCTTGCCGTCGCGCTCTTCCTCGATCAATTTGATCGTGACGTTTCCGACTGCAAATGTGTTGGTGGCATCATCGGTATCGGTGAAGTAAGCCAGAGATGCGCCCACGACGGCGATGGCGACCAGCGCCACGCACAGGAAAATCGCGGTCAGTTTCTTCTTCATGTACTCGGTCTCCTAAAATAAGTATTTGGTATCTTGTCTGCGCCCGCGCGCAGAGGGTTACCTGTTTGCGATGTTGTTCCAAGCCTCAGAAGCGCTAAAGTCCTCAGTAGCGTTCTTATGGAGCTGAGAGGCGTAAGCCGTGATCGTCAGGGTGGGCTTTACAGCGCCTTCTGCATCCAGAGCATTCATCTGCTCCTTGGTAACAGAGCCCTTAACGGTGACCTGATCGTTCTTCAGGACGCTGTAGGCTGTGCCGATCTGATTGGTGGTGCCATCAACAACACGGTAGTAGACCGTATCGGTAACACCGTCGAGCTTCATCCAGCCGTCAGCGATAACATACTCAAGGTAGGTATCGAAGTCTGTGGACTTATCCAGCTTCACAAACAGGTAGCACTCTTCGGAGCCAGTCAGGACAGTCGCCTTGGGGTCCTTTCTGATGGTGTAGCCCGGAATCATTTTGTACGCCGTGCCGGTGGTCTCTTTCAGCTCGACCTTGATATCGCTGGTGGTAAAGGTATTCGTTACCACATCGGACTTCGCGGTCAGCCAGGCCAGTGTACCGGCGACAACACAGACAACCAGCAGCGTCAGTGCAAGCACCAGTGCCAAACCTTTCTTCTTCACGTCGTTTTCCTCCTTTCCTGTGGTTTTTGCGGTGGGAGTTTATTTCAACAGATGTCGAAATCGGTGTTTCTCTCATCTGTTGGAATCATAAGAGATTAGTTGAAAGCAGCCCAGGCAGCTTCTGCGTTGGCAAAGCCGTCCGCCTGAATGGCGTAAGCATTGACGGTGATAGTCATGCCCTGGATAGTAGCAAGCTGCTCGTTCGTGATAGTGCCGGGGACGGTGATGGAATCGAACAGAGCGTCCAGAGCGACATCAGCAGTGGGAGCGCCGACAGTCTCTTTGTACCAGAACTCATAGGTGCGGGTGTCTGCGGTCGCATCCTTGGTGTTGTTCTTGTAAATCCAGTTCGCAGCATCATAGCCGTTGAAGATGCTGGTCAGTTCTGCGCCGGTGGGAGCAAAGATAGCATCCAGAGCACTGGCCTTGGAGAAGGTGACAGTCATCTTAATGTAGCTTTCCTCACTGCCGTTCAGCACGGTGACCATGGGGTCTTTGTTGTAGGTGTGACCCGGCAGCAGCTTGTAGCTGTTGGCCTTGACACGATCAGCGCCCGCAACCAGCGTGCCGTCAGTATTCGCCTTGGCCTCGTCCAGCTTGATTGCTACGGAGCCGACGCTGAATGTGTTGACGACTTCATCGTTGGAAGTCAGGTACGCCATTGTTCCCAGCACAGAGGCGGTAACAAGCAATACCGCACAGAGGGTCAGGAGCAGAGCCTTGCTTTTTGTTTTCATCACGAAAACCTCCTAAAAAATTGTTATATAGGGAGCCTTGCGGCATTGCCCTTGAATAAATGTGAGGCGCTTACTGCGCATCCCGTTCCGCTTCCCGCTTGATCAGTTCCTGCCGGAGCGCATCGGCGGCAGCTTTGTCAAAGCGGCCTGCCTCGACGGTCTGACGGATGGCTTCTACCTCGTCGTCCGTGAGCAGGTTATCGGTCTTCCGGCGAATCTCGTCGGTCAGGCTTTCATCGGCAGGTTCTTCCGGGGCGGCATCGACCGCAGCGGCCTTGTGCGCCGCAGCATGAGCGCCTTTCTTGCGCCGGGAGGACTTCTTCTTTTTCTCCTGTTCCTTGTCGTCCGCAAAAATGTCGGGGATGAATACAAGCAGCAGCAGAACGGCACCGGCAGAGATGGCAATGTACATTCCGGGCGGGTGCTGGATATAATCCGCGACATAGCCGAGATACGGAATGGAGAAGATCGGCGTGCCGATCACATTTTTATAATGCACGAGGGAACCGTCCTCGGCCTCGTTGGCGTCGCCCTTTGTGCGGAAGCGGATCACGGTGGGGTCTTCCTCGTCCGGGACGATACCCACGACACGGTGTGTGGCCACGGTGTTCTCGTCCAGCATGAACGTGATGGGCTGGCCTTCTTTTATGGTGTAGGGGTCTACCTTCTTTACATAGATCAGCGAACCGGTGTGATAGGTCGGCTCCATGGAACCGGACAACACGGTGAATACCTGCAATCCCACGACCCTCGCGCCAACCAGCAGGAGCGCCAGAAGTACCACCAGCGCGACCAGGATACTGCTGATCACATTCCAGATTTTCTTGAGAGATTTGTTCATAAAGCTTCTTACTTGTCCTCTTCCTCTAAAACTTCAGCCCTGACGTTTGGCACGACAAAGCTATAAATCTGTTCAAATGCCCATATCGTTGTTTCTTCGTTGTTCTCCAGCTCGCCGCTCAACACTCTGGAGGCAAAGAACAGCATCGTGGAGAATATTTGATGAATAAGCATGTCCATGTGCGTGCCCGGCTTGAAGGACGCGCTTGCTTTCTCAATCAGCGGTCGGAAACACGCAAGATGCTTTTCGTATGCATGAGCGCGGCAGCTTGCGGAATAATAGTAGCGAATGTAGAAAGCACAGTCATCGGGGACTCCCAGAATATGCTCCCAGCTATTTTTCCAGAGAATATATGCCAGTGCCTTCCATGGAAGCTTCGGCATATGCATGACAGGGAGTGTCTTTTGCAGGAAACCGGAAAATCTGACATCTTCCATATGAAGCGCCTCGCTGAGCAACTCGTCTTTCCCGGAGAAGCATTTATAGATGTACGCCTCGTTCAGTTTTGCCTCTGCAGCGATAGCTTTGGTGGTCGTTTTCTCTATGCCGTCACGCGCCACAACACGAACCGCGCTTTCAATGAAAGCCTGACGCATCTCCTGCAACTCCATTGTGCACCTCTTTCTGGAAAATAAGCAGGCACTTATCCTGCCCGGGAAAAGAAAGCAGAGCATCAGCACGCGCCGATTGATCTGCTGGTTTTGGCAAAAATCATCGTGGAGTTCATCACTCCATGACCCTTACGCCCTATAATAGATTATAGCACTAAGCTCGGTGAAAATCAATAGGAAGAGGTGAATTCGCGGCAGTTTTTGAAAAAAGAAATCGGGGCACGGGTGTGAACTTGAAATTTTGTGCCCGATTCCTGCTGCTGACACGTTTGGCTGACGGCTTATCGCAGTCAAATGCGCAGTCTGAAACAGCTTGGTGCTGTTGGTAGAATGTGAGTTGCCACAACGTTTTCAAAAAATCAGGAGGTTCTCAAAATGGCAAAAGGCGAAAACATTTTCAAACGCAAGGACGGCAGATGGGAAGCACGCTATATCAAAGGATACGAGCTTTCCGGCAAAATCAAGTACGGCTTCTGCTATGGCAAGACTTATCGGGAGGCCAAGGAAAAAGTGACCAAGTGCAAGGCGGCGCTGGTCAATGGAAAACCAATTCCCAGCACAAACTCCCGGCACCGCTTTTCGTTCTACTGTGACGAATGGCTGCGTATGCGAAAGTCCAAAGTGAAGGAGTCTACCTATATTAAATATGATACCGCTCTGCGGAAGCACATCAAGCCGAAGCTCGGCGGCTGCTTCCCCATGGGCATGACGACAGGTCTGATCGACGACTTCACCGAGGAGCTGCTTTTCGAGGATGAGCTGGCTCCGAAGACTGTGCATGATGTGCTTGTCGTTCTGCACGGTATCCTGAAATACACCGCAACATTTTTCACCGGAGGATTTCCGGCTATCGAGATCAATTATCCCAAGCTGGGGAAAAAGGAAATGCGGGTACTGTCCCGCGAAGAGCAGACACACTTCGTTTCTTATCTTCTGGATGATATGGACACCTGCAAGTTCGGCGTGCTGCTGACGCTGTTCACGGGTGTTCGGATCGGAGAGCTTTGTGCGCTGCAATGGGGCAATATATCCTTAAAAGAACAGACGATCCGTATCGACGCCACGCTTCAACGGCTGCGCGATACCAACACTACCGGCGGGTCACGGACAAGGATCGTGATCGGAACACCCAAAAGCGATACTTCCATCAGGACGATTCCCATAACAGACTACACGGCTGAGCTTTGCGGGAAGATGAATCCCCACAGTTCAGCCGCTTATGTTTTGACCGGCACAGAGAATTATATGGAGCCGCGTGCTTTGCAGTACAGAATGGAGAAATATACCCGCGAATGTGGCCTGGAGGGTGTTCATTTTCACACGCTTCGTCACACGTTTGCGACGCGAGCCGTCGAGGTCGGGTTTGAGATCAAGTCGCTTTCGGAGGTGCTGGGACACGCGACCACGACCATCACGTTGGATCGATATGTTCACTCTTCTCTGATTTTGAAGCGGGACAATATGAAAAAACTGAACGCCGTAGGGTTCTGAAATGCGCAGTCAAGCTTTTGTGTCATGCGCACGAAAAAAAAGCACAGGGATTCCAGTGTTTTGCCGCCTTGGATGGAGTGATTTGATGGAGTGATGAACTCCACGAAATAAGAAGCCGCGTCTGAGACGTTACACTTGGCAAGCAATGCCTGCGTTTATACAAACTTGACGAACAGGGAGATTTCCGTCACCGGAAATCTCCCTGCTGCTTGTTGGGGTGAAGCTCCCCAAACCCCTGATTGATCGAACGTTTCCCGTTCGGCTGCGCCCTGCAAAGCAGTGCTATTTTTCCTGCTGATGCTCTCTGGTCTGCCGCTGTTCATCCGCATCCGTGCGCAGGAGCATCTCGGCGTTGGCCTTATAAATCTGGAGCTGCTTTGCCTCGTCACGCGCCTTGGCAAGCTCTGTATAATC